>Ga0194133_10000217_pt1 | contig 122173 bp, 119 predicted proteins | sample TA2KigOf40mmetaG_FD_155448 | JGI IMG/M metagenome (GOLD analysis project Ga0194133, IMG submission 155448) | Freshwater microbial communities from Lake Tanganyika, Tanzania - TA2015055 Kigoma Offshore 40m | ecosystem: Environmental > Aquatic > Freshwater > Lake | place: Tanzania: Lake...
TGAGCCACGAGGGCTTCCGCTCCGGCAGCGGCTCGGCGCGGTGTCGCCCCATGATCTGGTAGAGGACCTCGGCCATCACGTCACCTGTTGCTGAGGGGGGAGAACGGGTCGCACCGGTAACGGGGGAGGATACGCAGGGGGCTGGTGAAAGGGGAGGGAGGGGTAACTTTCAAAATAGTATTTTGAAGGGTATCAGAAGTGGGTCCGCGCTGAATGCTGAAAGCTGGAGGCTGGAAGCTGACCCCTGACCCCTGAAACCTCCCCGCCCCCCCCGGCGTATGGAGCGCTGTCCCCACCACCCGACCCATGTTCAGGACGATTCTCATCCTCGGCTTCCTCGCCCTCGCGGCGCTCCTCGCGCTCAAGCTGCTGGTGGCGATCCTCAGCGCGGCCGTCGGGCTCGCGGTCGGGCTGCTGGCGCTCACGATCCCGGCGTTGATGCTCGGGGCGCTGGTGTACGTGGTGTTGGTGGTCTTCGCGCCCGAGCGCGCGGCGGCGCTGCGGGCGCGGTTTGGGGGCTGATAGAGGCTTGAGGCTGGAGGCTTGAGGCTGGACGCTGGAAGCCAGGCCTGTTGCCCGACCCGATGCTGTGAGCTTTCAGCTTTCAGCTTTGAGCTTCCAGCTTTGCGCCTTCAGCCTTCAGCCTCGAGCCCCTGCACCACCGCCCACCCCAGGAGCGGGATCAGCAGCTCGTGGTGGCCGGTGATCTCGTACCCCGCGCCGCCCGCCAACACCGGGCGCTGCACGACGTTCATCCGCGGGCGGTAGTGCCGTTGCATATCGAAATCGGCCGTCGTGAAGCCGGTCGGGCGGCCGCCGTGCACGTTCCGGGCGACGGTGAGCGCCTTGAGGAAGACCTCGGGCATGATCACGGCGCTCCCTAGGTTCAGGACGACGCCGCCTTGATGGAGATCCTCGCACGACGCGGCGAGGCGCCGGAAGTCGCGGTGGCTCGTGTCGCCGATGGCGGCACCGTCGGCGGCGGGGTGCTGATGGATGATTTCGGCGCCGAGTGCGGCGTGCACGGTCACGGGGATCCAGTGCCGGTGCGCGGCAAGGATGATCGACTGCTCGGGGTTCGCGAGGGGGCCGGCGGCTTCGAGGGCGCGAGCGACTGATTCTCCCATCCCCCAGCCATGCTCTCGCCCCGCGACGAACGCCTCGTTCAACCCGCGTCCCGTCTCCTCGGCCATCCCGAAGGTGCCATCCTTGAGCCCCGCAGCGACGTCTTCGGAGGTCGCGCCGAAGCGGGCGATTTCGTAGTCGTGGATGGCTACGGAGCCGTTCATCGCGAGGTGCGTGATCACGCCACGGCGCATCAGGTCAACGAGGATCGGGCCGATCCCGGTCTTCACGACGTGCCCCCCGAGCATCACGATGACGCCACGCTTCGCACGCGCGGCGCGGACGACAGCGTCGACGACCGCGCGGAAATCCTGCGCCTTGAGGACGTCGGGGAGGGCGCGGAGGAAGGCCCCGAAGGACCGGTCCTCGCCGGGGGGCAACGCGAAATCCTCGCCACGGACCTTGTTCGGCCGCGTCGCGACGGGGATGGTGCGAACGTCCGCGAGGTCGATCTCGCGCGGGGGACGGCGTTCCGGTGTCATGGCGTGCGGCCTCCGACGGGCGCGGCATCCGCGGTCCATCGATACGACCGCAGGAAGAGGTTGAGCGAACCGATGGACATCCGGGACTTGAGCTGCACCATCATGCGCTGCGCGTCGTCGGTGAGCCAGAGCTCGGCTTGGCCCCCCTCGGCGAAGATGCCGCTCGTCTTGATGACCGGTTGGATCACGATGGTGGAGAAGATGCCGGCGGGCACCTGCACCCGCTCCCGGCGGAGCACGCGGATCACCACGGGGTTCCGGTCGGGCTTGAAGTACCGATCGAAGCGGTAGGTGCGACCGACCTCGAGGGGGACGATGCGGATGAAGTACAGGAAGGAGCCGTCGTCGAGCGGTTCCGCGACGGATGGGAGTTCGCGGTTCTGCTTGTGGACCTCGCGATAGACGCGCCGCTCGGGGAAGATCTCGAAGGTCCGGAGTCGCTCCCGTCCTCCTTGGTCCTGATCCTGGACGAACCGCAACGCGTTGAGCGTCACGACGTCCATCCAGCTCTCGTAGGCGTCGTCGACCTGATAGAAGAAGGTCCCCCCCGAGAGGGAGAACCGCACGTGCCACGCGTCGCGGGCGCGGATGGTATCACGCCCGAGCACGGCCATCCGGGCGGTGCCGACCTTCACGGCGCCGAAGCGGACGTCGTACGTGAACTGCTCACCGACCGTGAAGGGGACCGACTTCTGCTGTGCCGCCACCGGGACCGCACCCCCCATCCCCGCCGCGAGGGCCGCGCCGAGGAGGAGGGCGCCGAAGGCCCGGCGGGGGGTCACGTCGCGGGGCGAATGGCGGGTCGACGCCGCGCCGCCCAGGCGGCCTTGGCGAGGGCCCAGGCGTCGGGCCACGGATCGCGGCGGCTCGCCCGTTGCCGCACGTCGAAGCGAAGCGGGAGCGGGACGGCCTCGATGCGGCGCGCGTGGGGGGCGGCGGCCTGGAGGAATTCGAGGTTCGCCTGCCAGGGGTCGGGGGTCGTCGCCGTGGGCGCGTCGCCGGCGACCCGCAGCAGGTCGCGCACCACGGTGATCCGCAGGAGGCGCATCGTGCCGAAGGGGTCGGCGACGCCCGGGATGGTCACGGCGCGCTTGAGCGGCCAGACGCGCGGGATCCAGCGGACGAGGTCGTGCAACTTGCGGAGCCTCTCCGGGGCGTCGGCGGGGAGGGTCCGTTCCGCGACGACGACATCGGCGCCCCCCTCGAAGCGCTTCACGAGCTCCGGGATCCCCTCGGGGGATTCGGTGAAGTCGGCCTGCATCAGCAGCACCGCGTCGCGACGCGGGTACCGCGTGCGGTTCGACGCCTCGCGGAGGAGCGCGTCGACGGCCCGTGCGTACCCGACCCGCCGTGGGCCGCCGATCACGGTGAGCGGGAGCACCTTCGCATACGGCGCCAGCACCTCGCGCGTGGCGTCGGTGCTCGCGTCATCATAGACGAGGACCTCGTACTCCCGCGGATAGTCCTGGAAGAGTTTCCGCAGGCGCCAGAGGAGGACCCCGACGGTCTCCCCTTCGTCGAAGGAGGGCAGGCAGACGTACAGCATGTGCGAAAGCTAGCGGGAAGGCTCAGCGGCAGGAGGCCGAGTGCCTCCCGCTCATCCCCTCGCCATCATCCGCCGGATAGGCACCACCAGCAACCCGAGGATCGCCGTCGAGGCGAAGAGGGCGATCGCCGTCCCGGAGAAGACTGCCGGGGTCTGCTCGAGCTTCGAGGGATCGACGTGCCCACCGACGAGGCCGGCGATGAGGTTGCCGACGGAGGCGGCGAGGAACCAGACGCCCATCATCTGCCCGACATACCGCCGCGGGGCGAGCTTCGTCATCGACGAGAGGCCGACGGGGCTGAGGCAGAGTTCGCCGAGTGACTGCAGCAGGTAGCTCCCGATCAACCACCAGGGCGAGACGAGGAGCGTGCCGCCGCTCGCGACGATCGCATTCGCGGCGCTCACCATCAGCTGGAACCCGAGGCCGGCGAGGGCGAGACCGAGCGCGAACTTCGTGGGGCTCGAGAGGTCGATGCCGCGCTTCGCGAGCCCGACCCAGAGGGCGGCGAAGGCGGGGGCGAAGAGGATGATGAAGAGGGAGTTCACGACCTGGAACCAGGTCGCGGGCATCTCCCAGCCGAAGATATTCCGGTCGGTGAAGTCGTTGGCAAAGAGCTGCAGCGAGGTGGGCGCCTGCTCGAACGCGGCCCAGAAGATCGCAGCGAAGACGAAAAGGACGAAGATGACCGCGGTGCGCTTCTTCTCGTCGCCGGTGAGTCCGCCGGCGAGGAAGAGATACGCGAAGTAGACGACGGCGAGGCAGACGAGGACGAAGGTCATCGCCTGCCCGATTACCATCGGATCGAGGGTGACCATCCCGCTCGCGGCGAGGACGAATGCGGCGGCGAGCGCGGCGAGTCCGATGATGGTCCCGCGCCGGACCCCCGCCTCGCGCCGGGCCTGCACGGCGGGGTCGGGATCACGCACGATGTCCTCGCCAATCGGGCCGAGCGTGCCGGCGGCGCGCGACCAGAACCAGAGGAAGCCGAAGAGCATCCCGACGCCGGCGGCGCCGAACCCGACGTGCCACCCCACTCGCTCGCCGAGGTAGCCGGTGACGAGCTGGCCGATGAACGCGCCGGTGTTGATGCCCATATAGAAGATCGAGAAGCCGGCGTCGCGTCGCGCGCCGCCCTCCGGATACAGGTCACCGACGATCGCGGAGATGTTCGGCTTGAGGAGCCCGGTGCCGAGGACGATGAGGATCAGCCCGAGGAAGAAGAAGGGCTGGCCAGCGCCGCTCCCGGCGAAGCCGGAGACGCCGATGGCGAGATGCCCACCGGTGATCAGTGCGGCGCCGAGGAGGATCGCGCGGCGCAGACCGAGCCATCGATCGGCGATCCAGCCGCCGGGGAGCGACGCGAGGTAGACGCTCGCCGCATAGATGCCGACGATCGCCGACGCCTGCGTACGCTCAAGCCCGAAGCCGCCCTCGCTCAGCGCGGCGGCCATGAAGAGGACGAGGAGGGGACGCAGCCCGTAGTACGAGAAGCGCTCCCACATCTCCGTCATGAAGAGCGTGGAGAGGCCGCGCGGATGACCGAAGAACCCGGTGTCGGTCACGTACGGAGCGACCTCGGCGGAGACGGGGGCGGCGGGACGATCGGCGGAGTGAGCCATAGATGGGCTGGGCGTGGGGGGAGGGCGGCAGCCTGCGGTCCGACGAGGCACCGCACCGACGCGTGCGATTCGGCAGTCAGGCGTCGGTGGGCGGGTGAGCGCTGCTACAAGGGTAGCACCCGAGGGGCCAGTCGGGCGATGGCGGCGGGGTCGTGCGAGATGAGCAGCAGGGCGAGCCCTCGGGTGTCGCGCAGCCGCTCGAGGAGCGCGAGGACCTGCTCCCGCCGCTCCGGATCGAGCGAGGCGGTGGGTTCGTCACAGATGAGGAGGTCGGGGCCGGGGCCCAGCGCGCGCGCGATCGCGACGCGCTGCCGCTCCCCGGTCGAGAGCGTGTCGATGCGCGCGTCGACCAGGGTGGCGGGGAATCCGACCTCGGCGAGCAGCGCCGCCGCCTGCGTCCTCGCCGCCGCGCCGCGCGCGATCCCGTGCACCTCGAGCCCCTCGGCGACCGCGGCCGATGCGCTCTGGTGCGCCGGCAGCGAGGCGCCCGCATCCTGCGCGACGTGCTGTAGCCGCCGTCGCAGTCGTCGGAGGGGTTCGCCGTCGATGGCCGCGAGGTCGGTCCCATCGAAGACGACGCGGCCGCGTCGCGTTGGGAGGAGACGGAGGATCGCCTGCGCGAGGGTGGTCTTCCCGGCGCCGGAGGGCCCGACGACGCCGAGCACCTCGCCGCGCGCGAGCGTGAACGAGAGGTCGCGGAGCACGTCATCCGCTCCGTCGGCGTCCTCGGCGCCGACGCTCGGCGTATGGTAGCCGACGTGAAGGTGCTCGACGCGGAGGAGCGGCGCGGCGGCGGCGTTGGGACTCGCCGAGGTCGGGCGCGTCGAGGCGGTGAGCGCGTCGTGCGTCATCGGATCGGCGCCGGCGTCATACGTCGTCGGCGCCGCACGGGTCGAGACGCCGGCCACCGGCGCATCCACCACCGGCGCATCAGCGAGCCGCCCATCCCGCAGCGAGACCACGGCGTCGCACCTCGCTCGGAGGAGCGCGATGTCGTGCGAGATGAGGAGGAGGGCCGTCCCGTGGTCGCGCCGGAGGTTCGCCAGTGCATCACCGACGGCGTCTCGGCGTTCGGGGTCGAGCGCGGTGGTCGGCTCGTCGGCGATGAGCACCTCGGGGCGCATCAGCATCGCCATCGCGAGGAGGACCCTCTGTCGCTGACCGCCGGAGAGCTGATGCGGGAATCGGTCGGCGATCCGATCGGGCGTGGCGAACCCCATCGTCTCGAGTCCCTCGTGCAACCGACGCGTACTTTCCTGGTCCGTGAGTCCGTGCAGCCGGCCCACCTCGACGATCTGACGCCTCACGCGCAGCGCCGGGTGCAGCGCGAGCAGCGGCTCCTGGAAGACCATCGCGATCCGGCGGCCGCGGACCGCGGACCAGCCGCGATCATCGAGGTCGTCGAGTCGTAGCGCACCGAGGTGGCGTTCCGTGCCCTGAGCGTACCGCGCGCCGCGTGGGAGCAGGCCGAGCAGCGCGAGCGCGAGGGTGGTCTTCCCGGCCCCTGAGGGCCCGCAGACACCGAGGGCTTCGCCGCGGCCCAGCGAGAACTCGATCGCATCGAGCACGAGGCGGCCAGCGCCGGCGAAGGTGACGCCGAGACCGTGAACGCGGAGCGCAGGGAGCGTCGCGCTCACGGCGCGTCACCGTGGGTTAATCGTTCGGCGACGCGATTGGCGAGGAGGACGGTGCCGACGATCGCGGCGGTGGGGAAGACGACGACCCACCACCGGCGGAGCAGATCCCCCTCTGCTTCGGCGATGATGTTCCCCCAGCTCGGGAGGGGCGTCGGGACACCCAACCCGAGATACGAGAGGCCCGACTCCAGCGGCACGGCGCTCGCGAAGGCGCCGGTGGCGGCGACGGCGAGAGTCGGCGCGAGGGCGGGGAGGAGATGGTGGGTCACCAGCCGCGCCGGCGGGACGCCGAGGACGATGGCCCCGCGGAGCGCGTCGGTCGCGAGGAGGCGGCGCGTCTCCTGTCGCACGAGCCGTGCGGTGGTCATCCACCCGGTGGCGCCGAGCACGAGCGCGAGCGCGTCGAGCCGCAGGGCACCGGTGCCGGTGACGACGAGGAGGAGCACGAGGAGGCGCGGCATCGCGAGGAGGGCGTCGGTGCATCGCATCAGGAACGATTCGCGCCAGCGTCCGGCGAGGGCGGCGCCGAGCCCGACCGCAGTCCCGAGCACGAGCGCGACGCCCGCCGCGAGGAGCGCGACGCCGAGGGTGTGGCGCGCGCCGACGAGGAACCGGCTCAGCACGTCGCGCGAGAACCCATCGGTGCCGAGGAGGAATTGCGCCGAGGGCGGCTGCCAGGCGAGCCGCTGCGGGTCGAGCGCCTCCGTCGGCGCGTACGGCGCGAGCGCGGGACCGGCCAGCGTGAGCGCGACGATCCCGCCGACGGTGAGGAGCGTCGTCGCATCGACCCGATGGCGCTGGGGGCGCGTCATCGGAGCGCCTGCTGGCGCGGATCGGCCCACCGCAGCGCGAGGTCTGCGAGGAGGGTGCCGAGCACGGTGCCGATCGACGCGACGAGGACGCCGCCCGCGACGAGTGGATAGTCGCGCGCGAGGACCCCTTCGAAGAGGAGACGCCCCATCCCGGGCCAGGCGAAGATCCGCTCGATGACGACGACGCCGCTGACCGCCACGGCGAGGTGGACCCCGGCGAAGGAGAGCACCGGCACGAGGGCGGCACGGAGCGCGTGTCGTCGCGCGAGGCGGTCGTCCCCCCCCTTGGCGCGCGCGGTCCGCACGAAGGCGTGGTCACGGGTGGCGCGCATCGCGGCGCACTGGAGCCGCGCGGCCGTCGCGGCCACCGGGAGGGCGAGCGCGAGTGCGGGGAGCGCGAGGTGGTGCACCACATCGAGTAGGCCGCCGAGCCCACGCGGGCCGAACTCGGTGCGCATCCCGCCGATGGGGAAGAGGCCCCACGCGAGGGCGGGGCCCATCACCGCGAGGAGCGCGAGGAGATAGTCGGGCACCGCGAGCACTATCACGGCGACGCGGTCGACCGCGCGCGCGAGGGGGTGCTCCGCGTGCCATCCCATCCACGCGCCGAGTGGGACGCCGATGCCGAAGGCGAGGAGCGTGGCGACCGTGATGAGCAGGAGTGTCGCCGGGAGCGTGGCAGCGAGGGCGTCGGCGACGGGCTGCGACCGCGAGTGCGACCACCCCAGCTCGCCACTGGCGACCTGCCCCACGTAGCGGACGAACTGCTCGGGGATAGGACGGTCGTACCCGAACGCGGCGCGCTGCGCTTCGCGTTGGGCCGTGGTCAGGCGCGCCGCGTCGAGGTCACGGAAGAAGGGATCACCGGGCGCGAGCCGGATCAGGGTGAAGCAGGCGCTGACGACGAGGGCGATGACGATCGCCCCGTGGCCGAGCCGAGCCAGCAGCGCCCGTCGCACCGGTCAGGGGGCGGTCGGTCGGGCGTCGCGCGCGAGGGCGGGCGCCTCGGGGTCGAGGCGCCAGGAGGGAAGCGTCCGCCACCACGCTTCGGGGCGCCACGTCGGCAACAGGAAGCGTCGATGCACCGCCGCGACGGGCATCGGTTCGTAGAGCCAGACGGCGGCGGCATCGGCGACGATCACGCGGTAGGCTGCGCGGATGCGGTCGCGCGTGACGACGGGATCCGCGCTCGCGAGCCCGTCCGCGACGAGGGAATCAAAGATCGCGCTGGCGTAGCGGCCGCTGTTCTGCCGTCCCCAGCCGGCGCGCGCGCCGCTCCCCCAGGTGCTCCGGAGGCCTCGCACGCTCGGCGTGGTGCCCCAGCCACCGAAGACGACATCGAAGTCGCCGCCGTCGCGGGCGGCGCCGAACGCCTGCGCCTCGCGCTTGTCGATCACGAGGTCGACGCCGGCGCGCCGCCACTGCTCCTGCACGAGCACCGCGGCCCGCACGCGGTTCGCGCTCGGTGCGGGGACGAGGGCGCGGAGGCGGAGCGGTCGACCGTCGCGAAGACGGATCCCGTCGCGCGTGCGGCCCGTCCATCCGAGGGAGTCGAGTGTCCGCGCAGGCGCGAGGGTGTCGAAGGGGATCGGGGCGATGGTCGTGTCCGCGGTGAACTGCGCGCGGACGAAGGGGCCGAGGAGCGGATGGGCGAGCGAATCGAAGAGGGCGCGGATGAGGCCCGTGCGGTCGAGCGCCTGCGTGAGCGCCACGCGCACCGCGGGGTCCGCGAGGAGCGGATGCGCCGCCGCCGTGTCGTTCGGCGCACGGAAGTTGAACGCGACGAAGGTGTAGTCCCAGCCGTTGTACGGCACGAGCCGCACCTGCGGATACGCCGTCGCGGCCGTGACGTCAGGGGGCGGCAGGAGTTCCCAGACGTCGGCCTCCTCAGCCCACACCTTCGCGATCCCCGTCGCGGGGTCAGGGGAGATGGTCAGCGCGATCCGGTCGGGGCCCGGTCGGCCGCGGTAATGGTCCTCGACGGCGCCGAGGACGAGTCGGACCTTCGGTTCGCGCTCGACCAGGCGGTACGGCCCGCTGCCGACAGGGCGCTGCGCGAAGGCGCTCGTCGCGAGACCGCCGGCGGGGAGCGAATCGAGGAGATGCGATGGCATCGGGTAGACGAGCGAGGCCGAGTAGAGCTGCTCGGCGGACCGCTCGTGGAAGTGGACGCGCGCGGTGCGCGCATCGACGGCGACGATGGAATCGATGTCCACGACCTCGCCCGCGACGGGGGAGCCGTTCGCCGGGTCGCGGATGAGCGCGAGCCCCGTCACGACGTCACGCGCGGTGACGGAAGTGCCGTCGTGCCAGCGGGCCTTGGGGTCGAGGGTGAAGGTGACGGCGAGCGAGTCGGGGCTCCAACGCCACGACGCGGCGAGGCGCGGGACGAAGCCCGCCTCGCCGAAGGGGTTCAGGTCCGCCCCGATCTCCACGAGCGGGTCGAAGAGCAGCTCGGAGACCATCCGCCCCGTGACGCTCGTGCGGGTCGGTGGGAGGAAGGGGTCGGGATCCGCCGCCGTCGAGACGATGACCGTTCCGGCGCCGGCGGGGCCGCGGAGCCGATCGCAGGCGGTGAGGAGGGGCAGGGCCAGGAGCAGGGCACGGAGCGAGCGGCGTGTCATTAGAACCGGAGTGAGAGGCGACCGCCGTCGGACGGGGTCAGCGCCGCCAGACCCAGGTTGGGTCGGAGAGCGCCTCTAGATGACGCCCGAGCGCCCCACTGGATAACGCTGTAGCGGGCAGAGTGGACAGCGGCCCAAGGCCCTCCTCGAAGGCGGCCACGACGGCCTGCTCTACCTCGAGCGGGTCGACGTCACGGTTCAGGACGGTCCGGAGGGTCGCGGCGGCGGTCGATGCGGGCGCCAGGGGCACCACCCTAGGGCCGGCACCCGGGGCGTCGGCAGTGCGTCGAAGGCGCGCGATCCGCGGCTGGTCGTCCGCGAGGAGGATCGACCCGTGCTGCAACCAGGCCCCGTCATCCCGCCACTGGGCGGAGCCGACGAGCTTGGCCCCGTCGACCACGAGCTCGCCCGCCGAGGGCTCGGCGAAGCAGGGGGCACCGTCGGGCCGCAGCGGGGTGGACCCCAGCGCGTCAGTGCGCGGCGCGCGCGCGGCCTCGTCGACCGTCACTCCGAGGCGCTGTAGCGCCGCGCGGAGGAGCGCGTTGACCGCGCGATACGTCTCGCCGAGGGAGCCCGCGGTGGCGGGGGCAGTGACGGCATAGGTCACCTCGTGGTCGTGTAGGAGGGCCCGCCCACCGGTCGGGCGGCGCACGAGATCGATCCCCGACTCCCGCAGCGCCCGCACGTCGAAGACGCCGCGACCCCGCTCGTGGCGGCCGAGGGAGAGGGTGGGGCGCTCCCACGCGTAGAGCCGCAGGGTCGCCTCACCGGTGCGTCGCGCGTGGTCGAGGAGCGCGAGGTCCGTCGCCATATTGGTGAGGCCGTCGCCGGGGCCGGATCGGAGGAGGCGCCACGGGAGGGTGCGGAGCGCGGCGAGCGGGGACGCGGACACGTGTTGGAATGTACGGGGCCGGGTGAGGCCTTGTAGTTTTCCATCGCGCCGACTTCCAGCCGGCCGCGCCGTCCCGCCGTCGTCCCTCCCCCGGTTCGCCGAGGCCCATCGGCCTCGCGAGGTCTCCCTCCGTGACGCCTTCCGCGCACCCGCAGCCCGACGTCTTTCTCTCGCGCCACATCGCGCCCTCCGCCGCCGACCAGCAGGCGATGCTCGAGGCGCTCGGCTTTCCCTCGCTCGACGCGTTCATCGACGACACGATCCCGGAGAACATCCGCTTCCGGCGTGCGCTCGCGATCCCCGCGGGGAAGTCGGAGCAGGAGGCGCTCGCCGCCTTCCGCGCCGAGATGAGCGCCAACGAGGTGCGGCGCTCGTTCATCGGGATGGGCTATTACGACTGCCACACCCCGGCGGTGATCCAGCGCAACATCCTCGAGAACCCGGGGTGGTACACGGCGTACACGCCGTACCAGGCGGAGATCGCGCAGGGGCGCCTTGAGGCGCTGCTCAACTATCAGACTGTCGTGAGCGACCTCACCGGGCTTCCGATCGCGAACGCCTCGCTGCTCGACGAGGGGACCGCGGCCGCCGAGGCGGTGACGATGATCCACGGGCTCGTCGGCAAGGACGGGCGCGATGTCTTCCTGATCGCCGACGACTGCCATCCGCAGACCATCGAAGTCGTGACGGCGCGCGCCGAGGCGCGTGGCGTCACCGTGCGCGTCCTGGCGCCGGCGGCGATGGCCCCCGATACGACGACCGCGGGCGTCCTGCTCGCGTATCCCAACACCTTCGGCTCGATTGACGACCATCGCGCGCTCTGCGAGCGGGTGCACGCCGCCGGCGGTCTCGTGATCGTCGCGACGGACCTCCTCGCGCTGACGCTGCTCGCCCCGCCGGGGGAGTGGGGCGCGGACGTGGCGGTCGGCAACTCGCAGCGCTTCGGCGTGCCCTACGGCTACGGCGGCCCGCACGCGGCGTTCTTCGCCACGCGGGATGAGTACAAGCGGCAGATCCCGGGGCGTCTCATCGGCGTTTCGCGGGATTCGTCGGGCAAGCCGGCGCTTCGGATGGCGCTTCAGACGCGCGAACAGCACATCCGCCGCGAGAAGGCCACCTCGAACGTCTGCACCGCGCAGGTGCTCCTCGCCGTGATGGCGGGGATGTACGCCGTCTGGCACGGGCCCGACGGCCTCGTGCGGATCGCGCGGCGCGTGCATCACCGTGCTGAGGTCTTCGCCACGGGGGCCAAGGCGCTCGGCTTCGCCGTGCGGCCCGAGATCTTCTTCGACACCGTCACCGTCGAGGTCGGCGCGAAGCAAGAGACGATCCTCGCCGCGCTCGACCGGGCTGGCATCAACGTGCGCGTGGTCGATGCGATGACGCTCGGCGTCTCGATGGGGGAGAACACCACCGTCGGCGACCTCGACGACCTGCTCACTGCGTTCAACGGCGGTGCGCCGCACGGGATCGACCTCGAGGCCGTCGCGGCCGGCGTCGATGCCCGGTACGACGAGCGCTATGCGCGCACCTCGGCGTTCCTCACGCACCCGACCTTCCATCGGCACCACGCGGAGCACGAGATGCTCCGCTATATGCGCACCCTCGAGTCGCGCGACCTCTCGCTCACGCACTCGATGATCCCGCTCGGCAGCTGCACGATGAAGCTGAATGCGAGCGCCGAGATGTACCCGGTGACCTGGCGCGAGGTCGGCGGGCTCCACCCCTTCGCGCCGCGCACGCAGGCCAAGGGCTTCACCTCGATGTTCACGCGGCTGGAGCGCGCGCTCGCCGAGGTGACCGGCTTCGCCGCCGTGTCGCTGCAGCCGAACGCCGGCTCGCAGGGTGAGTATGCGGGGCTCCTCGTGATCCGCGCGTACCATCGGGGGCGTGGACAGGGGCACCGCACCGTCTGCCTCATCCCGCAGTCAGCGCACGGGACCAACCCCGCCTCCGCCGTGATGGCGGGGATGAGCGTCGTGGTGGTGAAGACCGATGCGCTCGGCAACATCGATGTGGCCGACCTGCGCGCGAAGGCCGAGCAGCATTCGGCGAACCTCGCCGCGCTGATGGTGACGTATCCCAGCACGCACGGCGTGTTCGAGGAGAGCATCAAGGACATCTGCGCCATCATCCACGAGCACGGCGGGCAGGTGTACCTCGACGGCGCGAATATGAACGCGATGGTCGGCCTCTGCCGGCCGGGCGACATCGGCGCGGACGTCTGTCACCTCAACCTGCATAAGACGTTCTGCATCCCGCACGGGGGCGGCGGCCCGGGGATGGGGCCGATCGGCGTGGTGGCGCATCTGGCGCCGTACCTGCCGGGCCACGGCGTGGTGCCGACGGGCGGCGCGCAGGCGATCGGAGCCGTCTCGGCGGCGCCGTGGGGGAGCGCGAGCATCCTCCCCATCTCGATGATGTACATCGACATGATGGGGGGCGAGGGGCTCGCCGAGGCGACCAAGGTCGCGATCCTGAACGCGAACTATATGGCGCACCGCCTCCGCGGGCACTTCGAAGTGCTCTACAAGGGGAAGAACGGGCGCGTCGCGCACGAGTGCATCATCGACACGCGGCCGCTCAAGGCGTCGGCGGGGGTCGAGGTGGAGGATATCGCGAAGCGCCTGATGGATTATGGATTCCACGCACCGACCGTGAGCTTCCCCGTGGCGGGGACGCTGATGATCGAGCCGACGGAGTCGGAGTCGAAGGCCGAGCTCGACCGGTTCTGCGATGCGATGATCGCCATCCACAGCGAGATCCAGGATATCGAGTCCGGGGTGCTGCCGAAGGACGACAACCCGCTGGTGCACGCGCCGCACACGCTCGAAGTGGTGCTCGACGACGCGTGGGCGCGGGCGTATTCGCGCGAGCGGGCGGCGTTCCCGCTGCCGTGGGTGCGTGCGCGGAAGTTCTGGCCGGCGGTGGGGCGCGTGGAGAGCGCTTTTGGGGACCGGAACCTGGTCTGTGCCTGCCCGTCGATCGAGAGCTATTCGGTCTAAGCTGAAGGCTGGAGGCTGGAGGCTGGAAGCTGGAAGCTCACAGCGCAAAGCAGATGGGGGCGCCGCGAACGGATTCGCGGCGCCCCCATCGTCCTTCGGGTGGCAGGTCAGTCGGCGGTGTCGCCGGCCGCACTCCCCGATCTGGCTCCTCGGGCTTACTGCCCCAGATGCTTCGCGTAGGCGGCGGCGTCCATCAGCGCTGCGACCGCGGCGGCATCGACCTTCATCTTGATCATCCAGCCGTCGCCGTAGGGATCGGTGTTCACCAGCGCGGGCTCGTCGGCGAGGCGTGCATTCACCTCGATCACCTCGCCCGCGAGGGGGGTGTACAGCTCGGAGACCGCCTTCACCGCCTCGATCGTGCCGAAGGTCTCGTGGTGGCCGAACGCCTTGCCGGCGGAGGGGAGGTCGAGGAAGACGATGTCGCCGAGCTCGCCCTGCGCGTAGTCGGTGATGCCGACGAGGACGACCGAGGGGTCGGCGGTCGGCTTCACGTATTCGTGATCGGCGGTGTAGCGGAGATCCTGGGGGATCGAGGACACGCGGGGCTCCGAGCGGCGGGTGAGGGGTGGTGACGCGGAGGGAAGGCTAGGGCGGCGTGGCGGAGGGGTCAAGCAGTCGTGTGACGAGTGCGGCGACCGCGGCCTCGAGCTCGGCGCGGCTTCCGACGTTCTCGATCACGACGTCGGCGTGCGCGCGCTTCCGTTCCGCGGGCATCTGCGCGGCGATGAGCGCATCGGCTTCCGCCGGATCGATCCCTCGGTCCCGGATGAGACGGGCGCGGCGGACCGCGACGGGGGCGTCGACGAGCACGATCTCGTCGACCGTGTCCTCGAGTGCCGCCTCGAAGAGGAGCGGAATGTCGCAGACGATGACCGGAGTGCCCGTCGCCGCGAGCTCGGCGGTGCGCGCGGTACGGCGGGCGGCGATCGCCGGATGGGTGATCGCCTCGAGGGCGGCGCGCTCGGCGGGGTCGGTGAGGATGCGGCGCCGGAGCGTAGCCCGGTCAAGGGTGCCGTCGGCGGCGAGGATCGCCGGTCCCCAGCGCGCCACGATGGCGTCGAGGGCGGGGGTCCCCGGGGCGACGACCTCGCGGGCGAGGGCATCGGCGTCGATCACCGGGAGCCCCGCGGCGGCGAGCTCGGCGGCGACAGAGGATTTGCCTGCAGCGATGTTTCCGGTGAGGCCGATGATGCGCATGTGTGCTCGAAAGGTGCGGCGCGGCTCATCATCGTGCCACGCATCCTCAATCCCGTCGTGCGGGATTGACCCTCCGCGAGCTCCTTGGCGGTGTCTCCTTCACGTGGTGCGGCCGGTCCTCTGGATCCCGGAGGCAGCCGTCCTACTTCCCCGTGACCGCGCGCGGTGCCAAGGGTCGCCTCACTCCGCGCCGTCGAGCCGGAGCTGCGCCGCCCCCTGCGGCGGCGCCACATCGTGGCAGGCCCGGCACCGCGCCTCGTACGCCTCCGCCCCGCCCACCATCACCACCGGCGAGTCATAGGCCGCGGGCCGCCCGTCGATCAACCGCTGGTTGCGGCACGCCGGCGCGCCGCACCGCACGCAGATCGCGTGCAGTTTGTCGACCAGTTCGGCCACGCACATCAGCTGGGGCATCATCCCGAAGGGTTCGCCGCGGAAATCGGTGTCGGTCCCCGCGAGGATGACACGGCGCCCACGTGCGGCGAGGTCGGTCACGAGCGCGATGATCCCCGCATCGAGGAACTGCACCTCGTCCACTGCGATGACCTGCGCCATCGGGTCGAGGCGCAGCGCGATCTGCCGCGCCGAGTCGACGGGGACGGCCTCGATGGTCCGCCCGTCGTGGCTGCCGATGGCGTGGATCCCGCCGGCGTAGCGGTCATCGAGATGCGACTTGAAGACCTGCACGCGCTTCTTCGCGATCACGGCGCGCTTGACGCGCCGGATGAGCTCCTCGCTCTTCCCGCTGAACATCACCCCGGCGATCACCTCGATCCATCCGCCGGTGGGCTGGAGCCCGCCGTTCATCGCCGCGGCCCCCGATCCCGCGGCGGACCGCTCGGTCGGCCGCCGCGCCGGTCAGGACCACGATCGGTGCCGCGGTCACGCGGGCCGGCGCTGCGCGGTCCCCCGCGCGGCGCGCCACGAGCGCCTTCGCCGCGAGGGCCATCACCGCGAGGGCGGTCGCCACGTCCCTCGCCACGCGGACCCGCGCTGCCGCGCGCGCCGAACCCGCCCCGCGGACCGGCGTCGCGGTCCCGTCCGCGCGGGCGGTCCTCGAAGCGCCGGTCCCCGCCGTCACGTCCACCCTCCCGTCCGCCCTCGCGCCCACCCTCACGTTCGCGCGCCGGAGCGGCCTCCGCGACGACCGCGGGACGCTCGGGCACGCGTGCCGCCGCGGCGGCGGCGCGCTCCCACAGCCGGAGCGCCGCGGCCGCGATCTCGAGCCCGTCATAGCTCTCGAGCAACGGCTCGAGCGCGAGCACCTCGCGCGCCGGGAGACCGGCATCGAGGACGGCGCGGAGTTCCGCCCGTCGCCGGCCCTCCGCGCTCCGCGCGCGTGCGACCGCCGCCGACGCGCCGAAGGGCGCCAGCGGGGCGCCGACCACTCGGCGCAGCGCGGCACGCTGCCGCGCCGGGATCACCGCGACGACCTGTGCGGGCTGCGCCGCGCAGACGCTCGCCCAGGCGCTCGCGGTCGGAACGCCGAGCAGCACGACGAGGGCGGCGTGGCTCGGCACGGCGTCCTCCACGACCTGGACGATCGCGCTCTCACCGTAGCCCGCGGCCACGGCGAAGCGCCGCGTGGCGGCGGCCACGGCGGGATCGGTCGCGAGCACGATCGCCGAGGGCGCGTCGATCTCGTCGAGGATCCCCTGCAGGGCGCGCCCGTCGCTGGGCGGGGCGATGAGGACCTTCACCGGCACGGCGAGCGCCGTCCCCTCCGCGAGGACGAGGTCGTCGGTGATGCGGCGGGCCTTGTGCAGATGCCGCTCGAGGATCGCTTCGACGCCGGATGTCGCCTCGAGGGCGGTGAGCCAGCGCGCGGCCCCCTTCGGCACCTCGGCGAGGATGCTGGCGAGCGCGGCCTCATCGGCCTCGAGCTCGTCCGCGCTCACGAAGCCGAGCTGCGTGACGGTGCCGAGCTTGAGGGCGGTCGCGGCGACCGCGGGGGCGAGGACCACCGGGGTGCCGATCACGACATCGGCGGTGCCGGGGGCGAGGAGCCGTGTGGCACGCGCCGCGCTCGTCGCGGCGACGATGCGCCGGCCGGCGGCGGCGGGGAGCGCTGCGAGCGCCTGCGCGACGTCGAGCGTCGCGTCCGCGTCCGGGGTGACCAGGAGGCACTGCACGCCCGCGCCCGGGGTGAGGCGCTCGAGGGCGGGCACGACGAGCCGGGCGACCCGGGCCCAGTCGGGCGGGAGGAAGTAGGCGGCGGCGGCGCTGCGGACGGCGCCCCTGGGCTCGCGATCGGCGGAGGTCAACTCGGACTCGGTTGTCAATGGCGCCTCATCCGGCGCGCGTGGTATCCTTCGGGAGTCGGAAATATAGCGGTCCCCTCCACCGCGTCCCGCATCGTCCCCACCCGCGCGCCCGAGGTCCCGCATGGCCGACTCGTTCGTCTTCCGCCCCTCCGAGAACATCGCCGCGCTGAAGGAGAGCGCCACCATCGCGGTCTCGCAGCGGGCCAAGGCGCTCAAGGCTGAAGGGCGCGAGATCATCGATCTCGGGGCGGGGGAGCCGGACTTCGACACGCCGGCGCCGATCCGCGCTGCGGCCGCCGCAGCGGTCGAGCAGGGCGCGACGCGCTACACCGCGGTCGAGGGAATCCTCCCGTTGCGCGAGGCGATCGCCGCCGACGCCAATCGGGCGTATCGCGGCCCCGACCGCGTGACCCCGGCGGAGGTCGTCGTCTCCAACGGATCCAAGCAGTCGCTCTACAACGCCTGCGTGGCGCTCTTCGGCCCGGGCGACGAGGTCCTCGTCCCGACGCCGAGCTGGACGTCGTATTACGAGATGGTGGGGCTCGCCCGCGCGACGGCGGTGGAGGTGCACGGCGACCCCGCGCGCGGCTTCAAGGTGGACCCGGCGCGCCTCGCGGCACACGCCACGCCGCGCACGCGCGGCCTGATGCTGAACTCGCCGAGTAATCCGACGGGCGGCGTGTATGCGCCCAATGAGCTCCGCGCGATCCTCGACCTCGCGGCCGACCGCGGCTGGTGGGTGATCAGCGACGAGATCTATGTGCGGATCTCCTACGACGCGCCCGCGCCCGGCGCCCTCGACGTCGCCACACGGCGCGACAACCTCGTGGTGGTGAACGGGGTCGCGAAGGCGTATGCGATGACCGGGTGGCGGATCGGGTGGACGATCTCCCCGGCCCCGCTCGCGAAGGCGATGAACGCGTTCCAGTCACACACGACGTCGAACGCGGCGACGGTCTCGCAGCACGCGGCGCTCGCGGCACTGACGCTGGGCGCGCCCGTGGAGGCGGAGGTGCAGTCGATGGTCGCGGAGTTCCGGAAGCGGCGTGACGCCGCGCTCCCGATCCTGCGCGGCGCGGGGCTCACCGTGCTCGAGCCGGCCGGTGCCTTCTACTTCTACATTAAGGCGCCGGGCACCGGCGCCGACGCCGGGGCTGCCTTCTGCACTGCGCTCCTCGAGCGCGAGGGGGTCGCGATCGTCCCCGGCTCTGCCTTCCGCACCCCCGATTGGGTGCGCGTCTCGTACGCCGCCGCGGAGTCGCAGGTGGTGGAGGCGTGCCGACGCATCGCTCGGGTCGCCGCCGACATCGGCGTCGGGTGAGTCCCCGATGCGTCCGGTGGCCGCCGGACGCAGCCTTCCGCTCCCGGGGCGATGGCACGCCACTCCCAGCGTCGCCGCCCCCGCAGCCAGGAGGCGCGCGTGTCGTTGCTGGTGCGGATGGAGACGATGGAAGAAGGGCAGCTCCCGCCGGTCGAAGATCGGTGGGACACCGACACCGAGATCCTGACCGCGGCGCTGCGGCCGTCGGTGACGCCGGACGGGCTCTCCGGCTCGATGGACATCGAGGGGACCGACGGCGCGTGGCTGATGCTCGAGCTGAAGGCGGGACGGCTCGCGTCGGTGGAGGTCGCGGTCTGGCCCGACGTGCATCTCGTGGACGAGCTCGCGCCGCCGGAGGCCGATGGGATCGCGCGGCTCGCGGTGCCGTTGGCGGACGGGGGGGCGATCGTGACGGCGCTGGAGGTCGATACGCCGCTGGTCGCCGTGGCCGACGAGGCGGAGCGCACGATACACTTCCGCATCGGCCCGCCGCGGGCCACGCGTCCGGTGCGGGTGGGCCGCGACCTGCTGGTCGAGGTCGATGCCCGCTCCGAGATCGCGGGGCTCTGGCTCCTGAACGTTCCTCCCTCCCCGATGACACTCTGATCCTCCCGCTGCTGTCCCTCGGGGCGCGCTGAATGCGCGCCGCGATCCGTGCGCTCCGTGCCGCGGGGGTGGGTGTCGGCGCGGCCGGCGCGCCACTCGAACTCCGGACGACGTTCGACGACACCGCGCCGCGGGTCGAGCCGGTCACCCCGCTCGAGGGGGACCGGCTCGTGGTGCGCCCCGTGCCGGGCGCCCCCGAACCGGGGGTCCGAGCCTTCCTCGACGGAATCCAACGCTCGCAGGTGGTGGCGCACGTGGGGGCGGTCCCGCTCGTGCACGGCGTGGTCGCGGCGGCGGTGCGCGTGCGCGAGGCGCGTCGGATGCGCACCTGGGGCGCGGCGCGTCGCCGCGAGGCACTCGTCGTCCCCGTCGCCGCGCTCGACCACGCGCTCGTTGCGACGCTCGGCGCCGCGGTGCCCCTCGTCGACACCACCGCGGGGGAACCCGCGCCGCCGTCGGGACATCCGCAGGACCTCGCCGCCCGCGCGCTCACCGCGGTGCAGCGGATGCGCGAGGCGGAGGAGCTCGCCCTCGTCGCGGCCTGGGTGGCCGACGGCGACGGCCCGCTCCTCGTCGACGGTGGGATCAGCGGCTCCCCCGAGGGCGCGCGCGCCGAGTCGGTGATCGGCGTGGTGAAGTCGCATCGCACCCTCTACGCCGCGCCGTCGGAGCTCCCGCTCGTGCTCGCCCTGCGCGAAGGGGAGCGCACCAGCGCGGTGGCGCTGCATTCCCCGCGCCGGAACCCCGTCGCCTCCTGGTATCTCCGGCTCCGCGACCCCGGTGACCGCTCCCCGCTCTTCGGGCTCGTGCGGGTGGAGGTCGCCCCGACGGGGGACCTCACCGCGCGCGCCGATGCCGTCTCGCGCTGGGTGCTCGCGGAGCGCGCCCCCGTCGCCCTGCCCGATCCGCGGTGGGACGTGATGGTCTACGGCATCCGGGAGTGCGAGGAGTACCTTACGGCCATCCTTCCCCGTTGAGCCTGCCGTGACCGCGCCCGTCCTCGGTCGTGTCGTCGCCACCGAGCGACGACCGAACACCCCGCACGAGTTCCACTTCTGGACCGCGCTCGACGCGCCGGTCGGGGTCGGCACGATCGTGCGCGTCGAGTCGACGCGCCCGGTGAACGGCGTCCTCCCCAGCGTCTATGGTGTGGTGACCGAGGGGTTCGGCTACACCGATCTGCAGACGCCGCTGCACGATGTGCTCGGCGCGGACGGTGAGCCCGGGGCGAGCGCGACCGCCCCGACGGAGCGCACCGAGATCCGGCTCTACACCGCGGCGGTGCTCCGGCAGGTGCCCGAGGAGCCGCTGCAGCCCGTGCCGATGGGGACGGTGCACCTCGCCACCGAGGTCGACGTGCAGGCGGCGCTCCGGATGGACACGTACGTGCAGGGGAGCGACGCGCGCGGGATCCCGGTGGGAGCGTATCGCTCCGGCGGTACCGATGCAGCGGTGCATCTCGACGCCGACTTCCTCCTCGGTCCCGAGGCGGCGCACCTCGCGATCTCGGGCGTCTCGGGGCTCGCGACCAAGACGAGCGCGGTGCAGTGGCTCCTCGCGAGCATCTTCACGCATCTCCCCGTGCGGAAGGGGAAGGTCGCGGCGGGCTGCTTCACCGTGAAGGGCCCTGACCTCTGCTTCATCGACCGGCCCGCGACGCGGCTCGATCCCGCCGACCGTGCGCTCTACGACGCGCTCGGCGTCCCCGCCGCTCCGTTCGACCGCGTGCGCTACTTCGCGCCCTGGCACGCACGCGGGACGCATCTGGCGACGCTCCGCACGCACGACGCGCTCGCGGAGAGCGTCACCCCGCTCACCTGGGGGCTGCGCGAGACGCTGCAGTACGCGGAGGTGCTCCTCAGTCGTGAGGACATCGATGCCAAGGCCGACGCGCTCATCGACTTCATCAAGGAGCGCGTCGTCGACCAGCGCTTCGAGGACAAGCTGCTCGAGGGCACGCACGACGTGCGCTCGTTCGCCGACCTCGAGCGTTGGTTCCGCGAGCTCCTGCAGGCGATGGAGGCCGGGAATCAGGAGCAGTGGCGGACGCACCACATCGCGACGATCCGTAAGGTGCGCAACCGGCTCGGGAACATCTCGACCCGCTGCAAGGGGCTCGTCACCGACGATGGCACGGTGAGCGACCTCCCATTCGGGGCGTTCGAGGACCGCGCCGTGTATGTGGTGGACGTCGCACAGCTCGAGGAGGACGCGCAGGACCTCGTCTTCGCGCGGATCATCTCGCAGTTGCGTGAGCATCTCGAGAAGCGCGCGCTCGGCGTGGAGCAGGTCGTCGTCTTCGTCGACGAGCTCAACAAGTACGCGCCCTCCGACGGCGCTGACACCTATGTGCGGCAGATGCTCCTCGACATCGCCGAGCGTGGGCGGTATCTCGGGCTCGTGCTCTTCGGGGCGCAGCAGTTCCGCTCGCAGGTCCATCGGCGCGTGGTCGGGAACAGCGGGACGCAGCTCTTCGGGCGGATGGACGCCGACGAGCTCGCGACGCCCGGCTACCAGACCCTCGCCCCGGCGACGAAGGCGCGGCTCGCGACGCTGGAGAAGGGGCAGCTGATGGTGCGGCATCCGCACTTCGGACAGCCGATCTTCGTGCGCTTCCCGCGGCCCGCGGTGCTCACCGGGCGCGAGGGGGTGGAGCAATTCCCGCCCGCGGAGGTCCCGACGCTCGAGATGGCGGTGGCGAAGACGCTCCGTCGCCTTGATCCCTCGATCACGGTGGGTCAGGTGCAGGATGTCCTCGCCCTGGCGGGAGATGATGAGGAGGCGATCCTCCGCGCGCGCAACGTCACGCTCCTCAAGCGGCCGGATAACGTGCTCGCCTTCTTCTCGAAGCAGCTTCGGAAGCGCGTCGCGCCCGAGGTCGTGGGCGGGCGTGGGCCCGCCCCGCTCCGCACCCCCGCCACGGACGACGAGTACGGCTGAGCCGGCCGCGTCGGGTGGCGGGACCGAGTGACGGGACCGGGTGATGGGACCGGGTGACGGGGTGCCCGGGTAGATTTCCCGACCCGTGCGCCTCCTCCACCTCTCCGACCTCCACCTCGGCTTCCGGCAGTACCAGCGGCAGACGCCGATGGGAATCAACCAGCGCGAAGCCGACGTCGCGCAGGCGTTCGCGCGCGCGGTGGACCGCATCCTGGCGCTCGCCCCTGACCTCATCGTGATCGGGGGGGACGTCTTTCATACGGTGCGCCCCACGAACACGGCGATCCTCCACGCCTTCCGGCAGTTCGGGCGACTGGTGCACGGCCTCCCCGAGACGCCGATCGTGATCGCGGCGGGGAACCACGACATGCCGCGCTCGACGGAGTCGGCGTGCATCCTCCGGCTCTTCGAGCAGGGGTTCGCGCCCCGCGCCGACGGGGCGCCGCCGATCCTCGTGGCGGACCGCGCGCCGCGGCGGCTGCAGTTCCCGCGGCTCGGCGTCTCCGTGCTCGCGGTCCCCGATCTGCCTCCGGGGAGCGTCGACCTCGCCCCCGACCCCGAGGCGCGCTACAACGTCCTCGTCCTCCACGGCGAGGTGCAGGGGGTGCTCCCGGCGGCGGGGGGCGAGGATCGTGCTGCGGCGCAGATCCCCGTCGCCGAGGTCACGCGCGCGGGGTGGGACTACGTGGCGCTCGGGCACTATCACGTGACGACGCGCGTGGCGGACCACGTCTGGTACGCCGGCTCCCTCGACTACACGAGCACGAACCCCTGGGGAGAGCTGCGCGAGGAGCGCGCGGCGGGCCTCGCGGGGAAGGGGATGATCGAGCGCGATCTGCGCACCGGCGCGCACACCGTGCATCCCCTCACCCCGACGCGGCCGCTCCTCGACCTCCCGTCGGTCGATGGGGCCGGCCAGACGGCGACCGAGCTCGATGGAGCCATCGCGGCGGCCGTCGCCGGGGTGCCGGGTGGGATCGACGGGGCGATCGTGCGGCTCGTCCTCCGTGACGTCCCGCGGCACGTGGCGCGGGAACTCGACCACGCCGCGCTCCGCGAGGTCCAGCGGCGCGCGCTGCATTTCCATCTCGACGTGCGCCGACCCGAGTCGGTGCGCCGCGAGGCCACGGGAGGTGCGCCCGCGCGCCGCCCGACGTTGACCGACGCGCTGCGGGCGGCGCTCGCCGCGCGCGCGCTCCCGGCCGACGTCCCGCGCGAGGCGCTCGTGGCGCTGGGGCTCCGGTATCTCGCGGACGCTGAACGAGACGAGGGGGACCGCCTGGTCCCGGGGGGCGAGGGATGAGGCTCGTCCGTCTGCGACTGCAGAACTTCCGGCAGCACCTCGACACCACGCTCGAATTCGAACGGGGGCTGACGGGGATTATCGGCCCGAATGGCGCCGGGAAATCGACCATCCTCGAGGCGATCGTCTGGGCGCTCTTCGGGGCGCACGCCGCGCGCGGCGGCTCCGACACGATCCGTGCGCTCCGCGCCCCGGCGCGTGCCCCGGTGCGTGTCGAACTCGAGTTCGAGCTCGCGGGGCATCGGTATCGGGTCCTCCGTGGGCTGACGACGGCGGAGCTCTATCTCGACGGCGCGGACGCGCCGGTGGCGAACTCGGTGCGTGCGGTGACCGAGATGGTGGGCCGCCGTCTCGGGATGACGCGCGACGAATTCTCGCACACCTACTTCACGGGGCAGAAGGAGCTTGCGCTCATGCAGAATCTGAGCGCTCCGGATCGTGGGAAGTTCCTCTCGCGTGTGCTCGGCTATGAGCGGCTGCGGCTGGCGCAGAACGCGGCGGAGGAGCGTCGGAAGGCGCTCGCCGCCGAGCTCGCCGGCGTGCGGAGCGCGCTCCCCGATGCCGAGACGCTGACCCGCGAGCTGACCGAGGCACGCACGGCGCGTGATCGGGCGTCGGCCGACGTCGATGCGGCGGCGGTGGCAGGGACCGCGGCGACGGCGGCGCACGAGGCGATCGCGCCGCGCTGGGCGGCGGTGCAGGCGGCGCGCGAGACGCGGGAGCGGATCGCGCGGGCGATCGCGGGAGTGGATGGGGAAGTACTCGGGCAGGCCGCGGCGTCGACGCGTCTCGCGGCGGACCGCGCGGCGGCGGTCGAGGCGGTCGCGGCGCTTGTGCCGCTCCGGTCGCGGCTCGATGCGCTCCCCGACGTCCGCGTACGGACCGAGGCGCAGCGTCGTCTTCGCGAGGCGGCGGCCCGTCGGCGCGCGATCGACGAGCAGCGCGCGATCCTCGAGGCCGACGCGACGGCGTTGCGCGCGGAGCAGGCGCGCCTCGCGGCGGCGGCCGCCGCCGAAGGGGAGCTCACGCCGCGGCTCGAGGCGGCACGCACCGCGCTCGGTGAGGTGGAGCGCGAGGCGGAACGGCTCCGCACCGGGTGGGTCCGCGACCGGCAGGACGTCGACGCGCAGCTACGCGCGCTCCGCGCGCAGTACCTCGAGGTTCGCGAGCAGCGCGACCGGATCGTCGCGCTCGGCGACGCGAGCCCCTGCCCGACCTGCACGCGCCCGCTCGGCACGCATCTCGCCGACGTCGTCGACGTGCTGGAGTCGCAGATGGCGGCGCTGGAATCCAACGGGACCTATTTCCGTCAGCGCGCGGCCGAGCTCGAGCCGATGCCGGCAGCGTTGCTCACGCAAGAGGAGGCGCGCCGCGCGCAGGGGGAGGCGCTCGCTGCGCTCGAGCGGGCACGCATCGAGGCGCAGGGCGCGGCGCGTCAGCACCGCGGGGTCGCCCAAGAGCTCGCGACCAAGACGGCGCTCCTCACCACCCTCGAGGGGGAACGGCGTCAGCTCCCCGAGGGGTACGACGCGGCCGGGCACGAGGCGCTCGAGTCGGAGTTGGCGGCGTTGGTGCCGCTCGAGCGGGATGCCGCGCGTCTCGTCGCCCAAGCGGATCGGCTCCCGGCGATCGAGCGCGAGGAGGCGGCGCTCGCGGAGCGGCAGCGTGAGCTCGAGGCGCGGCGTGCGGCGCTCCGGGCGGAGGAGGCGGCACTGCAGCTCCCGTCTGACGGCGACGCGCCGCTGCAGGCGGCGTACGAGGCGGCGCGGCTCGCGGTGCTCGAGGCGCAGCAACGGCTCGCGACCGCCCGGCTCGCGCGGGCTACCGCCGCCGCCGAGGTCGATCGCGCTGCGACGGCGCTGGAGGCCGGCGAGGCGCAGCGGGCCCACGCCGCGCGGCTGGAGGCCGAGCGCCGGCTGCACGAAGAGCTCGTCCGCGTCTACGGCGATCTCCGGACCGACCTCAATGCGGCGATGCGGCCGGAACTCTCGGAGATCGCCTCGGGGCTGATCAGCGACCTCACCGACGCGCGCTACACCGAACTCGACCTCGACGACAAATACCGGATCCAGCTCCTCGAGGAGGGAGTGCCGAAGCCCGTGATCTCCGGTGGCGAGGAGGATCTCGCCTTTCTCGTGCTGCGGCTCGCCGTCTCGCAGATGATCGCCGATCGCGCGGGGCAGCGCTTCTCGCTCCTCGTGCTGGACGAGGTCTTCGGTTCCCTCGACGACGTGCGGCGTCAGGCGGTGGTGTCGCTGCTCCGCTCGATGGAGGACCGGTTCGAGCAGGTGATCGTGATCACGCACATCGACGGGGTGAAGGACGGCCTCGACCGCGTCATCACGGTGGGCGTCGACCCCCGGAGCGGGGCGGCAAGCGTCACGACCTCGACGCGCGGCGCGGGCGACGCGGAGGCGTTCGATGGCGTCGCAGCGCTCGCGGCGGGATTGGCGTGAAAGCGGTCGCACCGCGGCGCCTCGCCGGACCGGTCCCGCTCAGCACGGTGCCGTTGTCGGAGCTGAATGCGCTCTTCAGCGACGCGTTCAGCGAGCGGTATCGCCGCGACGGGATGGTCGGGGTCCGCGTGCCGCCGCTGCATCCGCGCGTCTGGGGCTTCGCCTTCGAGGCGGCGGGGGACGGCGCGATGGCGTGGCGCGACGAGACGGGGGCCTTGGCGGCGTTCAACCTCGCGCACGTCTCCGGTCGCGAGGGATGGATGGGGCCGTTGGCGGTGCGCGAGGATCTGCAGGGGCAGGGGGTCGGCGGACGGATCGTGGCCGCGGCGGTGCGGCACCTCCGGGAGGCAGGGTGCACGATCATCGGGCTCGAGACGATGCCGCGCACGATGGACAACATCGGCTTCTACGCCCGCCGTGGGTTCCTCCCCGGGCGCGTCACGGTGACGGTCACGCTCGCCGCGGCAACGGGGGATGGTCCCCCCGCGCGGCTCGGGCAGCGGTCCCCCTCGGCGCGCGCAGACGCCTTGAGGGCGTGCACCGCGCTCCTCGACCGACTCCGCCCGGGCGCCGACTATGCGCGCGAGATCACTGCGACGCTGGCGCACGGCATCGGGGACTGCCTCCTGTTCGAGGATGCCGCGGGCCGGCTCGACGGCTTCGCGCTCTACCACGATGTCCCGCTCGTGGAGGGTCGGTCGTTGGAGGAGATCCGTGTGCTGAAGGTCGCGCTCGCCGACCGCCGTCAGGTGCCGCGCCTCGCCGCGGCGGTCGCGGCGCAGGCGCGGGTGAGTGGGGCGTTGCGCGGCGCGCTGCGCGTGCAAGGGGAATACGGGGAGACCTTCGCGGCGCTCGTCGGGGCGGGGGCGCGCGTCCGGTGGACCGACCTCCGGATGCATCTCGGCGGATGTGAAGAGCCCGCGGCGGGCGCGGGGCTCGTGCTGTCGAACTGGGAGATCTGACCGTGCGCCGTGCCGCTCAGCCCGGCGCGAGCGAGGGCGACCTAGCGCTGCGGCGGCTTCGCGCGGCGGATGGCGCCGAGGACCAGCAGGAAGACCCCGAGCGTGAGGAGCCCGTGGATGATGCCGGGCGCCTCGAAGGCGAAGGTGCCGGCAGCCCAGAGCACGAGGGCGGCGAGGCCGGCGATGGTCAGGAGATCCATGACTGGGCGGGGCGGGAGGGATCGGATTGACGGTGCGCGGGACGCGACCTACCTTCCCGAAAGATACGTCTCGGGACGGGGCGATTCACTTTTTGAGCCGATAAGTCCTCCGAAGCGGATCCGACATCTCTGCCGACGCCATGCCCGGACGCCGGGAAGACGGACGTAGGGTGAGGGCCTCATGCATTCGACAGGGCTTCAAAAACCTCGCTTCGTTCCACCCTTTGCCGAAGCCTCGTCCCCAGCGGATGGGGCTTCGGTGTTCCCGCCCCGTCGGAACCACCGCCGCGCGGGCGGGGTTCATCTAGTCCGCCCTCGACCCCATCGCATGTCCGTCGTCCAGATTACCCGAATCGTCCGCTTTAACTGCGCCCATCGCGTCTGGAACCCCGCGCTGAGCGAGGCGGACAACGCGCGGCTCTTCGGGAAGTGCAACAACCCGAACTGGCACGGACACAACTATACGCTCGAGGTCACCGTCGACGGCCCCGTCGACCCGACCACCGGTTACGTGGTGAACCTCCGCGACGTGAAGGCGGTCGTGGCGCGCGAGATCGTCGATGTGGTGGACCACAAGAACCTGAATCTCGACGTCCCGTTCATGGCCGGGACCATCCCGAGCACGGAGAACTTCGTGCTCGCTATCTGGCGCGTGCTCGCGCCGGCCGTCGCCCCCGCACGGCTCGCCCGCCTGAAGCTCTGGGAGACGGAGAACCAATATGTCGAATACGATGGTCGCTGAGATGATCGCCCACCCCACCAAGCCCATCACCGGCTCCGACCAGTTCGAGGCCGCCCCGCCGATCCGCATCGAGAAGATGGCCGAGTTCGAGGGCCTCATCCGCCGCGAGCTCGAGCTCATCGGGGAGGACCCCGATCGCGAGGGACTCCTCAAGACGCCGGAGCGCGTCGCGAAGGCGATGGCGTGGCTCACGCGCGGCTACGCGATGGACGTCGCTGACGTGGTCGGCGATGCGGTCTTCGAGGAGGCGCACCACTCGATGGTGATGGTGCGTGACATCGAGTTCTACTCGATGTGCGAGCATCATATGCTCCCCTTCTTCGGTCGGGTGCACATCGCGTACATCCCGAACGGGAAGATCGTCGGGCTCTCCAAGCTGCCGCGTATTGTCGAGGTATTCGCGCGCCGGTTGCAGGTGCAGGAGCGCCTGACCGAGCAGGTGGCGCAGGCGATCGAGGAGGTGCTGCGCCCCGAGGGGGTCGGTGTCGTGATTGAGGCCGAGCACCTGTGCATGATGATGCGCGGCGTCGAGAAGCAGGCATCGAGCACGATCACCTCGGCGCTGCGCGGCAGCTTCCAAGACGACGCGAAGACGCGGGACGAGTTCCTGCGGCTCGCGTACGGGCACACGACGCGGCGGTGAGTCGACCGCTCGCCGGGCGGAGCGCCCTCGTCACCGGCGCCTCGCGCGGGATCGGCGAGGCATCGGCGCGCGCGCTCGCTGCGCAGGGGGCGCGCGTACTGCTCGTCGCCCGCGGGGCGGAGCCGCTCGCCGCGCTCGCCGCAGCACTCGGCCCCGGGGCTTCCGCCCATCCGGCCGACCTCGCCGTGCCCGCCGCGGTGACGCAGCTCGCGGAGGAGGTCACGCGCACCCTCGGCGCCGCCCCCGACATCCTCGTCCACGCCGCTGGGAGCTTTCCCCTCGGCGCGATCGAAGCGACCCCGGATGCGGCCATCGACGAGGCGCTCGCGCTGAATGTCGCGGCGCCCCTCCGGCTCACGCGCGCCTTCCTGCACGCGATGCGGGTGCGTGGCAGCGGGGACATCGTGACGATCGGGTCGGTGGCCGACCGGGTGGTGTTCCCCGGGAATGCGCTCTACGGCGCGTCGAAGCACGCCGTGCGCGCGGTGCACGAGACGCTGCGCGCCGAGACGCGCGGCAGCGGCGTCCGTGCGACGCTGATCTCGCCTGCCGCGACCGACACCGCGCTCTGGGACGCGCACGCCCCGGAGCAGAATCCCAGCTTGCCGTCGCGCACGGAGATGTTGCAGGCCGGCGACATCGCCGACGCCGTCGCTTGGGTCGTCACGCGGCCGGCGCACGTGGACGTCGAGGAGCTCCGGCTGGCCCGGAGCTGAGCGGTCCCACTCCACTGATGCGTCTCGAGCTCGCCGAACGGCTCCGCTGCCCCGGAGCGCACGCCCCCACCCCGCTCATCGTCGTCGCGCAGGAGACCGTGGCGCGCGACCTGCGTCGGGCGATCGTCGGGTGCGCTGTCTGTGGGCTCGAGGCGCGGATCACTGCGGGCGTGCTGACCTTCCCGGACGGGCTCGTCGTGGCGGGTGTGGCGGGCGCCGAGGGGGCAGCGCGTGCAGGGCGACCGGACCCGAGCGTCGCGGACGATGCCGCCTCCGCCAGCGACGATGCGGCCGCGCCCGCCGAGGTCGAGGATGCGGCCGCCGCGCTCGAGCGGCTCGTCGCGTTGCTGCATCTCGATGGGCCCGGGGGCGCCGTCCTTCTCGCGGGGCGCTACGCCCGATTCGCGGCCGCGCTCGAGGTGTCGCACGAGGTCCACGCGGTGGTGCTCGCCTCGGCGCGAGAGGCGCGAGAGGTGCGGGACACCCTCGAGGTGCTGCACGGCGCGGAGCACCTGAAGATGCCGGCGACACACGACGACGCGCGGGCGATCCCGTTCACCGACGCGACCTTCCGGGCGGCGGCGGTCGAGGCGATGCCGCCGGCACTCCTCGACGATCTCGCCCGGGTCGTCACGACCGGCGGGCGCATCGTCGCGTCAGTCGGGACAGAACTGCCGGCGGGCACGCGGGTGCTCGCGCGCGATGACCGAGAGTGGGTCGCCGAGCGTGAGGGGGTTGGCGGGGGCGTGGTGGTGCTGAAGAAAGCGCGAAGCTGAAGGCTGAGTCCGCCCTCAGTCTTCAGCATAGAGCGCTTCGATCAGCTCCCCGTACGCCTGGCTGATCACCCGGCGACGCACGCTCATCTTCGGTGTCAGCTCCCCGCGCTCGACCGAGAGCTCGTGCTCGAGGAGACCGATCCGCTTCGGCATCTCGAAGGACGCGAGCCCCGCCAACGCCTGCTGCACTTCCTGCGCGATCTTCTCCGCCACCACCGGCGTCGCGAGGAGCTCGGATCGGGCGCCCCACGCGAGCCGTTGTTGCGTGGCCCACGCCTCGAGCTGCGTCCAGTCCGGCACCACGAGCACGATCGGGTACCGCCGGCCATCACCCAGCATCACGGCCTGCGAGATGAAGAGGTTCAGCTTCAGGAGGTTCTCGATCGGCTGCGGGGCGATGTTCTTCCCGCCCGCGGTCACGATGATGTCCTTCTCCCGGTCGGTGATGCGGAGGAACCCGCCCTCGACGACGCCGATGTCGCCGGTGTGGAGCCACCCTTCCGCGTCGATCACCTTGGCGGTGTTCTCGGGCCGCTGGTAGTAGCCCTGCATCACGTGTGGACCGCGCGTGAGGATCTCCCCATCGTCGGCGATCGCCACCTCGACGCCGGGAATCGGCGTGCCGACGGCGCCGATGCGCAGAGCGTCGAGGGTGTTCATCGTGATGACCGGCGAGGTCTCCGTGAGCCCATATCCCTCGAGGATTGGCAGACCGGCCGCGTGGAAGAAGGTGTTGATCGCCGGGGCGATCGGGGCCCCCCCAGACACCAGGAACCGGAGCTGTCCCCCGAGACGGGACCGGATCGGCGCGAAGACGAGTCGGTCCGCGAGACGGGACTGGATGCCGAGGAGCCCGCTGGGGGTTCCGCCGCGCAGACGGGTCATCACCGCGCGCTCTCCGACCCCGCGCGCCCACCGGAAGAGGTGGGCACGCAGCCCACCCGCGACGAGTGCGCCCTCGACGATCCGGGCGTACATCTTCTCGAAGAGCCGCGGCACGCAGAGCGCGAGCTGCGGTCGGAGCTCCTCCATATTGGCGCTGATCGACTCCGTGCTCTCCGCGTACGCGATGCTCACCCCGGCGGCGAAGAGGACGTAATCCCCCGTCCGCTCGAGGATGTGCGAGAGCGGGAGGAAGCTGAGCGCCACATCCCCCGCGCGGAGGTCGAGCTGCCGCCGGAGCGCCGCGCAATTGGAGGCGATGTTCCCGTGCGAGAGCATCACCCCCTTGGGAAGCCCCGTCGTCCCGGAGGTGTAGATGAGCGTCGCGAGCTCGTCTGGCGCGATCGCGAGGGCGCGCGCCTTCCACGTCGCCGCGCGCTCGCGGCTGTCCAGGCGTGCGCCCGCGGCCTCGAGTTCCGCGAGCGAGTGGTCCGCGCCGGGCGGGACCGGGTCGGTGAACGAGACGATGCTTCGCAGGGTCTTGAGAATCGCTCGCACCGACCCGGCCTTCGCCGCCTGCTCCGGCGTCGAGACGAAGAGCACCACGACCCCCGCGTCGTTCAGCGGGTGGATGATCTGCTCGGCCGGCAGCGTCGGATAGATCGGCACGTCGACGACACCGCTGCAGAGGCAGGCCCAGTCGACGAGCGCCCACTCGGGACGGTTCTCCGACATCAGCCCCACGCGGTCGCCCCGTCCCACGCCCAGCGTCTCGAGGCCCAGTGCGAGGTGTCGCGCGCGCTCGAGTACCTCCGAGTGCGCGACCGGCTGCCAGACGCCGTTGCGCTTGCCCTGATACGCGTCTGGTCGGTCGTGCTGCTCGACGGACTCGAAGAAGAGCGCCGTCAGCGTCGAGAAGGGGACGGCGGGGCCGCCCGAGAGCGTCGTCATCCTAGGTGCCACGGAGCGGACGCGTCGACAGCTACGGTGCGGGGGGTGTGGCGCGCACCAGGAAGCGGACCGGGCTCCCGGGGACCGCGAGTCCGCCACGTCGCACCTCGGCCAGCACGGTGAAGGAGTCCGTCGGCGTCGGTAGCCGGTTGGCGAAGACGCGGAGCCTCCGCGTCGAGGTCCCGGTGCTCGTCGTCGTGTCGAGCGCCGAGCGACGCCCGCTCGACGACTGCAACACGGCGAGGGTGGTGTCGCCCATCGCGATGGTGTCGCCCCGGTGGACGGCACGCCAGCGCACGAGCCACCCGGTGACGTTCGGTGCGGCAGCATTGGTCAGGCTCCGTACCGCCACGGTGAGGTCCCCCGAGACGTTTCCCGCGATGTCGGGGAGCGCGTAGGCAAGCGTCGCGAGGGTTCCGGTCGTGGCGACGACGGTGTCCGGCGCGGACGTCACGAGTAGGGTGCGCGGTGCGCTCTGCAGGCCGTCGACGAGGGCATAGACACGGAGGGACCCCGGCCCACGCGACGTGCGTAGCCGGCCGAGGGAATCGATCGTGACGCCGGTGTCCGGAGAGACGAAACGGATCGGCGCGTCCGCGATCGGCTGCCCGTCGACGTCGTACGCGGTGGCACGGAGCGGCGCGACCTGGCCGGACGCATCGCGGAGCGAGTCCCCCGTGACCACCGCCGGATACGGGAAGGCGGTGAAGTCGAGGGCCTGCACCGCGCCGGGCTCGGTGCCAACGGCACCGCACCCCTCTACCAACGTCACCAACGCCGTGGCCAGTGCGAGAGCCCCGACCGCAACGGGCCGCGCGCGACGCGCCGTCGCGGTCACCGGCCGAAGCGGGCCGCGAGCCGCATCGCAAGGTTCACGTACGCCTGCGCGGCAGGATCGGCGGGCGCGCGCACCACCGCCGGCTGGCCCGCGGCGAACGCCTCGGCGAGCGCGGGGCTGCGGGGGATCACGAGGTCCAGGAGGAGGTGCGCCGGCACCTTTTGTCGCAGGTAGGTCGCGGTCGTCTCGCAGGCCGGGTTGCCGGCCTCGAACATCGTGAGCAGGATCCCGTCGAAGACGAGCCGCGGATGCGTCGCGACGATGTCCTGCACCCCGCGGAGGATCTGGGGCGTGGTCTGCAACGCGAGCGGTTCCGCCTGCAGCGGGACGAGCACCCGGTCCGCTGCCTGCAGCGCTGCCCGTGTCACAGGGCCCAGGCCTGGCGGCGTGTCGAGCACCACGACGTCGCAGCGATCACTCGCCTCCGCGACGAGACGCGCGAGTAGGTCTGTCTCTCCGAAGCGGACCAGGTAGTCGGAATGATCGAGCGCCTCGGAGACACTCCCCGCGAGGACCACGCGCAACCAGGGAAGCGCCGTCGGCAGGAGGATCTCCCGCAGCGCGCGCGTCCCCGCGAGGTAGTCGGCGAAGCCGTGGATCGGGTGCCCGGGACGGAGCCCCGCGCCGTAGCGCACCGAGCCCTGCGGGTCGACGTCGATGAGGAGGGTCTTCAACCCGCGCCGCGCGAAGGCGGCGGCGACGTTCACGGCGGTGGTGGTCTTCCCGACGCCGCCCTTCTGGCTGACGACGGCGATCGAGGCTCCTGGGGTCATCCGGCCACCGGGGCAGCGGCATCGCCACCGCGGAGCTGGTCGAGCGTCGCCCGCGCGTGCCCGATGAAACGGTCGGCGTCATCCCCGCCCGGGGGATGCGCGAGGAATGCCTCGAGGTGTTTAGTCGCGCCCGTGACGTCTCCGCGCTTGACGAGCAGGAAGGCGAGCCCGTAGTGCGCGCCGCTCGCGGTCGGGTCGATGTCGACCGCCTTCTTGTACGACCGGATCGCCTCCTCGATGCGCCCGATCTTGCTCAGCGCGATCGCCATATTCTGCAGGATGCGGAGATCGTCGGGTCGCTCCCGCAGCGCGAGCCGATAGCTGGTCACCGCCGCGTCGTAGTCACCTTGACGCTCCAGCACCAACGCCTCGTTCAGATAGTCGAGGCGCTGCCGGCTGGGTGCGGAGTCAGAACGGCCGCCGAAGAGGCGGTCCCAGAAGGCCATTGCAGGCGGGGCGGTGGGGGGGCGACGCTCGACGGAAGCTATCGGTCGCCCGGAGGGGCAGCAACGCCGTTTAGCTGACGGCGCGGACCGCGGCCTCGTGCCCGCTCCCCTCGAGGATCCGCTCGTGCACCGCCGTCAGCACCTCGGGGCTGCCCAGGAGGAATCGGCACCCCGCATCGCCGGCGGCGCGACAGGTCACCTCGAGGCAGGCCATCGGTCCGTCCGCGACCCGCCCGAGGAGGTCTGCGAGCATCCCCGCCGAGAAGAAGCAGCTGGGATGCCGCAGCGCAGGGGCCTCCTCCGCCTCCGCCCAATCCGCCGCCTCGAGGGCCACCACCGCCTCGCCAAGCGGGATGAAGCGCACCCGTCCCCACTCGGACTCGGCCAGGAAGTCGGTGAGCGCGGCGCGGAAGCGCGAGATCGCGAGGGCCTCGGGATGTCCGAGACCGCGCGCGCTGCACCAGCCGTCGAATGCGTCCATCACCCCGCCGCCGCTCGCCGTCCCCGCCTCCTGCAGCGCGCCGGCGAACCCGTCGCCGAGGTCGCGGATGAGGGCGTGCCGCAGCGCGCGGACGGTCGCGGGAGCGTGCGGGGCAAGGGAGGGATCGAGTGACGACATCACGGGAAGCCGGTGGAAGGAGGTGGGGTCAGGCGCCAAGCCGACGCAACAGCTCGGCTTCATCGATCACAGGGATGCCGAGCTGTTGCGCCTTCTCGAGCTTGCTCCCCGCCTCCTCGCCGGCGACGACGAGGTCGGTGGCCTTCGAGACGGCGCTGGTGACTTTCCCGCCGGCGGCCTCAATGCGGGCGGTGGCGTCGTGGCGGGAGAGCGTGGGGAAGGTGCCCGTGAGTACCAGCTTGAAACCGGCGAGCGGACCACCACTCCCCGCCGCCTGCGGCTCGTCCATCCGGACGCCGGCCGCCTGCAGTCGCGTCACGAGGTCGCGCACCGCGGGGGTGTGCGCCCAGTCGTGGATCGCCGCGGCCATCGTGTCGCCGACGCCGTGGAGCGCCTCGAGGGCCTCGACCGGGGCGTCCACGAGGGCCGCCATCGTCCCGAAGTGCCGCGCGAGCAGCTTCGCCGACTCCGCGCCGACGTGCCGGACGCCGAGTGCGTTGAGCAACCGCGAGAGCGGTTGCGCCCGCGAGGCATCGATCGCGGCGATGAGCTGCGCCGCGCTCCGCTCGCCGAGGCGGTCGAGCCCGGCGATCGCCTCGGCGCTGAGCGTGTAGAGGTCGGCCGCATCGGTCACGAGGCCCGCGGCCACGAGCTGTTCGAGGCGCTGGGTACTCAGGCCGCGGATATCCATCGCGTCACGGCTCGTGAAGTGCGCGAGCGCTTCCAGGCGACGTCCCGGGCAGGCGACGTTCGGGCAGTAGAGCGCCACCTCGGCCTCGTCGCGCGCGACGGGGGTCTCGCAGGCGGGACACCGCGTGGGCGCTTCGACCGCGCGCTCCGCTCCGGTGCGACGCTCCGGCACCGGACCGAGCACCTGCGGGATCACCTCGCCCGCGCGCTTCACCTGCACGGTGTCGCCGAGGCGGAGGTCCTTCTCGGCGATGAGGTCGAAGTTGTGCAGCGTCGCGTAGGTGATCGTTGCGCCGCCGACCTCGACCGGGGCAAGCACTGCGCGCGGCGTCAGCGCGCCCGTCCGCCCGACCTGCACCTCGACGTCGAGCAGCGTCGTCTCGGCGAGATCGGGGGCGAACTTCCGGGCGATCGCCCAGCGCGGCACACGGCCACCAACCACGCCGAGTTCCCCCTGCAACGTCAGGGCGTTGACCTTCACCACGCCGCCATCGATCGCAAAGGGGAGCGCCGGGCGTACCGTGGCTTCGAGGTCGCGTGCCCAGCCGTGCACCGCTTCGAGCGAGAAGGTGTGTCGGCGGTGCGGCGCGGTGGGGATCCCCCAGCCCGCGAGCGTGTCCAAGAGCGCCCATTGCGTGCGGAACGGCAGCTCCGGTGCGCCGGGGACGGCGAAGGCGTACCCGAAGAATCGGAGCGGGCGCCGCGCCGTCTCCTGCGGGTCCTTCTGCCGCAGCGCGCCGGCGGCGGAGTTCCGCGGGTTCGCGAAGACCGGCTCCCCGGCGGCGACGCGCTCGGCGTTCATCCGCTCGAAGCCGTCGAAGGTCATATAGACCTCGCCGCGGATCTCGATCAGCGCGGGCCACCCGGCCCCATCGAGGTGGCGCGGGACGTCGGGGATGGTGCGCAGGTTCGCCGTGACGTCCTCGCCGACGCTCCCGTTGCCGCGCGTCGCCCCGGTCTCCAGCACGCCGTCTCGATAAGTGAGGGAGATCGCGGCGCCGTCGATCTTGAGTTCGCAACAGTAGCCGTCGGCGTCGACGGCATCGCCGGTGAGCTTCCGGACCCGCGCCGCCCATTCGGCGAGTTCGGCTTCGTCGAAGGCGTTGTCGAGCGACCCCATCGGGACGAGGTGCGCGTGCTTCGCGAGATGGCTCTCCGTCACCACCGCGCCGACGCGGCTCGTGGGGGAGTCGGCATCGCGGAGCTCGGGGTGGTCTCGCTCGAGGGCCTGCAGCTCGCGGAAGAGCCGGTCGTACGCCGCGTCGCTCATCGACGGGCGATCGAGCACGTAGTAGGCGTGCGCCGCCTGCTCCAGTTCGCGGCGGAGGACGAGGGCGCGCGCGGCGGGGGAGGTCACCGGCGCGCGCGCTCCGCGGCGAGGCGCTTGTACACGGCGTCGTTGAACTCGCGTGCGGGCGCCCGTGCGATCATCGCGTACTGGGCCGCCGCGCCTGCCGCATCGCCGCGGTCGGCGAGGACGCCGGCGAGGTCGAGTCGGTGCGTGATGCGGTCGGGCTCGAGCTGCACGGCCCGTTCGAGTGCGCGCTGCGCCTCGCCCCAGTCGGCCTCGGCGAACGCCGCGCCGCCGAGGAGCGTCTTCGCGGCGAGCCGGGCGACCGGGTTCAGCCGGAGGATCTCCGCGTGCCACATCCCGAGCACGTGCAGCGCGGGGGCGTTGTTCGGGTCGAGCGCGAGCGCGGTTCGGACCTCGCGGCGCACCTCGGTGGCGTACGCTGTCCGCTCCTTAGCACCGAGCGCCTGGGCGGTGCGGCCGAGCGCGATCGCGCGCGTCGCGTGCGCGGTGGCGTTCCGCGGGGCGAGCCGGACGGCGGAGTCGGCGAGGCGTTGCCCCGCGGCGTAGAGGCGCGTCCTCCGATCGGCGGGGGCGAACTGCCCCGAGTCGATCGCGGCGATGGCGGCCTGCAGCAGCGGCACGACCTCCGTGCCCGTCTGCGCCCGCGCGGTGCCGCCCCAGCCGACCAGCCCACCCAGCATGCCCATCGCCAGCAGACGCCGCATCGCTCCCTCGTCTCGTATGCCCGGGGTCGCCCCCGCACGGTTCGCCCATCCCGCGGCCATCGCGGGGCTGCGTCGCATTCTAGCCACCGTCCCCGGAGCGAGCCAATGCGCGTGACCGACCTGATCGAGCGGAAGCGCGACGGCGGCGCCCTGACGCGGGAGGAGTGGGCGGGGCTGATGCGCTGCTACGCCGCCGGTGACATCCCTGATTACCAGATGGCCGCGATGGCGATGGCCGTCTACTTCCGCGGGATGGAGGACGCGGAGACCGAGGGACTCACCGCCGCGATGCTCGAAAGCGGCGACCGGCTCTCGCTCGCGCACCTCGGGCGCCCTCGGGTCGACAAGCACTCCACCGGCGGGGTCGGGGATAAGGTGTCGCTCGTGCTCGCGCCGCTCGTCGCGGCCTGCGGCGTCGCCGTTCCGATGATGTCGGGCCGCGCGCTCGGCCATACCGGGGGCACGCTCGACAAGCTCGAGGCGATTCCCGGCTTCCGCACCGACCTTCCGCGCGACCGCGCCGTCGCGCAGCTCGAACGCCTCGGCGCGGTCCTCATCGGGCAGACGGACGAAATCGCCCCCGCGGACAAGCGGCTCTACGCGTTGCGCGGGGCGACGGCGACCGTCCCGGCCATCCCGCTCATCGCCGCGAGCATCATGAGCAAGAAGCTCGCGGAGGACCTCACGGGGCTCGTGCTCGATGTCACGACCGGCGCGGGGGCCTTCCTCACGCGCCTCGAGGACTCGCTCGCGCTCGCGCGGACGATGATCGCCCTCGGCGAGCGCCGCGGCTGTCGCACCGTCGCGCTGCTCACGGATATGAACGCCCCGCTCGGCGTCGCCTGCGGGAACGCCGTCGAGGTCGCCGAATCGATCGCCCTGCTCTGTGGGGAGGGCCCCGCCGACGTGCGCGAGGTCACACTCGCCCTCGCGACGGAGATGCTCCTCGTGGCGGGGCTGACGACGGACGCGACGGCCGCGCGTGCCCGGGCAGAGCGGGCGATCGACTCGGGGGATGCGCTCGAGATGTTCGGCCGGATCGTCGTGGCGCAGGGGGGGCCGGCGGGCCTCGTGGAGGACCCGGCGGCGCATCTGGCGTCCGCGCCGGTGCGCCGGGTCCTCGCCGCCGACCGGGACGGCATCGTGCAGCGGGTCGAGCCACGGGCGGTGGGGTCGGCGATCATCACGCTTGGTGGTGGGCGCTCCCGGACCACCGATGTCGTGGATCCCGCTGTTGGCGTGCTCGTGCACCGGCGCCCTGGGGCCCGGGTCACCGCGGGCGAACCGCTGCTGACCATCCTCGCCCGCGACGAGGCCGGGGCGGGCGCTGCCGCGGCCGAGCTCGCCTCGGCGGTTTCGCTTGCCGACGCGCCCCCGCCCCTCCGGCCCCTGATCTCCCACCGGGTGACCGCGGCGGGGGTGGAGGAACTCCCCGTGACCGTGGCACATTGATATCCCATGACCTCTGATCAATTCGAGAAGTATGCCGCCCTCGGGGCGAAGGGAGTCGGCGCCGGGGCCCTCGCGGCTTGGCTCGGCTTCGTGTTCGTGACGCGTCCGGTCTCCACCGGGGGCATCGATCCGACGCTCCATCTGACCCTCAGCGCCGCGTCGTTCGTACCGTTCGCGATGATCGCGGCGGCGCACTTCTGGTTCAGCCAGCAGCTGACGACCGGCCGCGACGTCGTTCGGGGCTGACGCCGACCGCCGGCACGGACCGGTGGAATGTAAACGGGGGGCGCACCGCTGGCGGTGCGCCCCCCGACGGGCGTAAGGGACGGCGCGTCAGGCGCTGGCGGAACGCCGGCGAGACCGCGCCCCGTGCCGGCGCCCAGCCTCAGATGTCGAGGTTCGACACGAACTTGGCGTTGGTCTCGATGAAGACACGGCGCGGCTCCACCTCGTCGCCCATCAGGGTCTGGAAGATCTCATTCGCCTGGAACGCGTCGTCCATCGTCACCTTGAGGATGGTGCGCGTCTCGGGGTTCATCGTCGTCTTCCAAAGCTGGTCGGGGTTCATCTCGCCGAGACCCTTGTAGCGCTGCACCATCAGATTCGCCTTCCCCTCGCCGAGCCGCGCCGCGATGGCGTCACGCTCCGCGAGATCGTAGGCGTAGTACTCCTCCTTCCCCTTCCCGACGCGGAAGAGCGGCGGCTGCGCGATGTACACCATCCCGGCGTCGATCAGCTCGGGCATCTGGCGGAAGAAGAAGGTCAGGAGGAGGGTGCGGATGTGCGCGCCGTCGACGTCGGCGTCCGTCATGATGATGATCTTGTGGTACCGGACGCCGTCGAGCTGGAACTCCTCCTTGATCCCCGCGCCGATCGCCGTGATGATCGTGCGGATCTCCTCATTGGAGATGATCTTGTCGAACCGGGCCTTCTCGACGTTCAGGATCTTGCCGCGGAGCGGGAGGATCGCCTGGAACATCCGGTCGCGTCCCTGCTTGGCGGAGCCGCCGGCCGAGTCGCCCTCGACCAGATAGAGCTCGCACATCGCGGGATCGGAGAGGGAGCAGTCGGCGAGCTTGCCGGGCAGGTTGCCGACGTCGAGCGCCGACTTCTTGCGGGTGAGGTCGCGCGCCTTGCGGGCCGCTTCGCGCGCGCGGGCCGCCGAGAGCGCCTTCTCGAGCACAATGTTCGCGACGCGCGGGTGCTCCTCGAGATACGGCGCGAGCCACTCGTTCACCACGGCGCGCACGGTCCCCTCGACCTCGGAGTTGCCGAGCTTCGTCTTCGTCTGACCCTCGAACTGCGGCTCGCGGACCTTCACCGAGAGGACCGCCGTCAGTCCCTCGCGGACGTCGTCGCCGGAGAGCTTGACCTCCTTGTCCTTCTTGGCGAACGACGACTTGTCGAGGTGCTTGTTGATGACGCTCGTCAGGGCGGACTTGAAGCCCGTGAGGTGCGTCCCGCCCTCGTGCGTGTTGATGTTGTTGACGAACGAGAGGACGCTGTCGTTGTAGCCGTCGTTGTACTGGAGCGCGAGCTCGATGCCGACGTCGTCGCGCTCCGCCTCGAGGTAGAGGATCTCAGGGTGCAGCGGCTTCGCCTTGGCGTTCATGAAGGCGACGAACTCCTTCAGTCCGCCCTTGGCGTGGAAGGTCTCGCTCCGCGCCTGCCCTTCGCGCTCGTCGGTGAGCGTGATCGTCACGCCCTTATTCAGGAACGAGAGCTCGCGGAGGCGCGTCGAGAGCGTCGCGTAGTCGTACACGAGCTCGGTGAAGATCTGCACGTCGGGCTTGAACCAGACCTTCGTCCCCGTGTCCTTCGCCTTCACCGTGCCCAGGACGGTGAGCTTCGTCGTCGTGTCGCCGCGCGCGAAGTCCATATAGTGCTCCTTCCCCTCGCGCTTCACCCACACCTTCAGGCGCTCGGAGAGCGCATTCACCACGGACACGCCGACGCCGTGCAGGCCGCCCGACACCTTGTACGTGTTCTTGTCGAACTTGCCGCCGGCGTGCAGGACCGTAAGCGCGAGCTCCACGCCCGGGAGCTTCTCCACGGGGTGGATGTCCACCGGGATGCCGCGCCCGTTGTCCTCGACCGTGATCGAGTCGTCGGGGTGGATCGTCACCGCCACGGTGTCGCAGTACCCGGCGAGCGCCTCGTCAATCGAGTTGTCGACGACCTCGTAGACGAGGTGGTGCAACCCGCGGTGCGAGGTGGAGCCGATGTACATCCCGGGGCGCTTCCGGACCGCCTCGAGCCCCTTGAGGACTTGGATCCCGGAGGCGTCGTAGGAGGACTCGGTCGCGTCGTTCGTCTTGGCCATGATCGGGGAGGGAGCAGGGGGGCGCCCGCGCGCGGAGGCCCGCGGGGCACGACCCCGAACGTTACCCGCGCCCGAGGGCCAAATCAATCGATTTTCCCTCGGGAATGCCCCGGGTCAGCGCATCAGCTCCCAGCGGATCTTCGCCACCGGATGCTCGGGCGCCGTCGCGGCGAGCCGCGCGAGGAGCTGGCGCTCCATCAGGGTCAGCTCCTGCATCCAGGCGTGCGTCTTCACCGCGACCACGAGGGTCCCGTCCGCCGTGAGGAGCCGCGCCTCCGTGACGGCGGCGATCCGCGCGCCCACGGCGGGGCCCCACGCGGCGAGGACGCCGGCGCGCGCGATCGGCGCATCGAGACCGGTCGCGCGCAGGAGCGCGGCCATCGCCTCACGGATCCCACGCGGCGCCCCCGACCCCTCGCGCGCGGTCACGCCGCCCCCGTCTTCAGCGCGCCGTCGGTGATCGTCCACCTCGCGAGCCGTGTGTACTGCGCCGGAACCTCGTCGGGCCGCGGGACGCAGACGAGATGCTGCCCGGGGCCGAGCGCGGCGAGGAGGGCGAGGATCCGCCCCGTCCGATGCCGGTCGAGCTCCGCGAAGGGGTCGTCGAGGAGGAGCACGGGGGTGACGCCGGTGGCGTCGCGGTGCGTCGCCGCCTCGAGGAGCCGCAGCACGATCGCCGCCGTCCGATGCTGCCCCGCCGATCCGACGCTCCGCAGATCGTGGCCGTCGAGCGCCATCCCGAGGTCGTCGCGGTGCGGGCCGGCCTGCGTCAGGCCGCGCCGGACGTCGGTCTCACGCTGCCGCTCGAGCTGTTCGGCGATCGCCGCCTCGGGGTCCTCCGCCTCCGCCGCGGGGCCGACGTAGCGCAGCGTGGGGCGCCCCCGTTCCCCGATCGCGGCGCAGTGCGCGGCGAAGGGATCGGCGGCGGCGTCGATCCAGGCGCGCCGCGCCCGCACGAGCGTCCCCCCGTGCCGGGCCAGGGCGGGTTCCCACGCGGCGACCCCGGCCGCGGCGGCACCGCGCCGCACCGCGTCCCGCAGGGCGGCGTTGCGGCGGGCGAGCGCGCCCCGATACTGGCGGAGCGCCTCGAGATACGCGGGCGCGCTCAGCGCGAGCGTGATGTCGAGGTACCGGCGTCGCTCCCCCGGCCCCCCCGCGACGAGGTCCACATCCCGCGGCGAGAAGGTCACCGACGGTAACGCGTCGAGCGCCTCGGTGAGCCGCGTCGTCTCCGCGCCGTCGAGGGTCACGCGCTTCCGCCCCTGTCGATCCACCCCGACGCTCACGCGTTGCACCGACGTCCCCGCGCCGGTCGCGGCGACGCGGAACGCGGGCGCGCCGTGCCGGATCAGATCGCGGTCCCGCGCGCCACGCACGGAGCGCAGGAGCCGCAGATAAGCGATTGCCTCGAGGAGGTTCGACTTGCCGTGGCCGTTCTCGCCGACCACCACGACCCCGTCGTCGGGGAACCGCGCATCCACCGCCACGAGATTGCGGAAGTCGCGCACGGCGAGCGTCACCAGCCGCGCCGCGTGCGGCGCACCAGGCGCGGTGGACGCGGCCGCCGCGCTCACGCGCCGCGGAACGCCGGAGCGCGCTTCGCGAGGAAGGCCGCCGTCCCCTCGCGCATATCCTCCGTCCGGCCCACCGCGCCGAACTGCTCGGCCTCGAATGCGAGCGCGGCGTCCAGCGGGAGGTCGGCCCCGGCGGTCACGGCGGTGATCGCGTGCGCGAGCGCGAGCGGCCCCTGCGCGACCATCATCTTCGCGAGCGACCGTGCCGCCTCGAGGAGCAACTCCCCAGCGACGACCTCGTTGGCGAGCCCGATGCGGTGCGCCGTCTCCGCGTCAATCGCCTCCCCGGTGAGGATCAGCTGCAGCGCGCGCCCCTGCCCGACGAGCCGCGGGAGGCGCTGTGTCCCACCATATCCGGGGATCAACCCGAGCTTCACTTCGGGGAGCCCGAACTTCGCGTGCGTGCTCGCCACGCGGAGATGGCAGGCGAGCGCGAGCTCGCAGCCGCCGCCGAGCGCGAAGCCGTTCACCGCCGCGATCACGGGCTTTGCGAGCCGCTCGATGCGCGTGAAGACCGCCGAGCCGTGCGCCGAGACGGCGGCGAGTCCGGCGGGGGTCGCTGCCGCGGCGGCGATCTCCGCGATGTCGGCCCCGGCCACGAAGGCGCGTCCCGACCCGGTGAGGACGATCGCCCCGACATCGTCGCGCGTCGCCAGCGCGGCGAACATCCGGTCGAGCTCGTCGATCACCTGCGCATTGAGCGCGTTGAGCTTGTCGGGCCGGTGGATCGTCACCGTCGCGACGCGGTCCGCGACGTCGAGGAGGAGGAAGGCGAAGGGCGCGGGCATGACCGACTCCGGGCGGCTGGCGGTGGACGGTGCAATCTATACGTTCTCCCGTATGACCCGACCCCGGACCATCCTCGCCCTCGATCAGGGCACGACGAGCTCCCGCGCCCTCGTCGTCGCGGCCGATGGCCGCATCCTCGGACGCGGACAGCAGGAGTTCGGCCAGCACTTCCCGTCGCCGGGCTGGGTCGAGCACGATCCGATGGAGATCTGGTCGACGACCCTCGCGGCGGCGCGTGCGGCGATCGCGATGGCCGGCGTCACCCCGGAGGCGATCGGGATCACCAATCAGCGCGAGACCCTCGTGGTCTGGGACGCCGTGTCGGGGCAGCCCGTCGCCCCCGCGATCGTCTGGCAGGACCGCCGCACCGCTGCCCGCTGCGCGACGCTCCGTGCCGACGGATGGGCCCCTCGCATCGAGCAGCTCACCGGCCTCGTCCCCGACCCGTACTTCTCGGCGACGAAGCTCGAATGGATCCTCCGTGAGGTCGTCGCGCCACGTGGCCTCGACGTCACGCGGCTCCGCGCGGGGACGATCGACAGCTGGCTGATCTGGCGTCTCACCGACGGGGCGGTGCACGCGACCGACCCGACGAACGCCTCGCGCACGATGCTCTACGACATCGACGCGCGGGAGTGGAGCCCGCCCCTCCTCGAGCTGTTCGGAGTCCCGCGCGCGTTGCTCCCCGAGGTCCGCCCCTCCGCGGGCGATTTCGGGGTCGCCGCGGCGGAACATCTCGGGGTCGCGCTCCCGATCCTCGGGGTCGCGGGCGACCAGCAGGCGGCGCTCTTCGGGCAGGGGTGCTGGCGGGCGGGGGAGGGGAAGAACACCTACGGCACCGGCGCCTTCCTCCTGCTCAACACCGGCGCGAAGCGCCCTGTCGGCGGACGGGGGATCCTCACCACCCTCGGCTGCGACGCCGCGGGCCAGCCCGCCTATGCGCTCGAGTCGGCGATCTTCGTCGCGGGGGCGGCGGTCCAATGGCTGCGTGATGGGCTCGGCCTCCTCGCGGTCGCCTCGGAGAGCGAGGGGATGGCGCGCGCCGTCGAGTCCACCGACGGCGTCTACTTCGTCCCCGCGCTCACCGGGCTCGGCGCACCGGCGTGGGAGCCGGAGGCGCGCGGCACAATCGTTGGGCTCACCCGCGGGACGCGGCGCGAGCATCTGGTCCGTGCCGCACTCGAGGCGATGGCCTTCGGCACCGCCGATGTGCTCGACACGATGCGCGGCGTCAGCGGCGCCCCGCTGGACGTCCTTCGCGTCGATGGGGGCGCCACCGGCAACGACTGGTTGATGCAGTTCCAGGCCGACGTCCTTGGGGTTCACGTCGAGCGGCCCGCGGAGATTGAGACGACGGCACTCGGCGCCGCCGGGCTCGCGGGGATCACCGCCGGGGTCTGGGCCGATGCCGGCGCCTTCCTCTCGGCGCACGAGTACGCGCGCTTCGCGCCGGCGCCGGCCGGGAACGCTGCGCGGCGTGGGCTCGGCGGGTGGCGACGCGCCGTTCGGGCCACCGTCGCCTGGGCCCGGGATCGCGCCGACTGATGGAACCCGTCGTCCCCATCTTGCTCGTGCGCCTCGCCTTCGGCGCACCCGCGGAGCGGCCCCCTGACCCCTGGTTCGGTCGGGACAAGGCCGCGCACTTCGCCGTCTCCGCGGTGATCCAGATGGGGGTCCACGCCGCCCTGCGCTCCGGCGGTCTCGAGTACCGCGCCGCCTCGCGCGGGGCCGGCGTCCTCACGTTCGTCGTCGGCGCGGGGAAGGAGCTCTGGGACCGCGACCACGGCGGGCACCCCTCGTGGCGTGACCTCGCTGCCGATATCGCCGGCGGGGCGACCGGCGCGGTGGTGGTCCGGCAGACGCGTCCCTGAGCCCGGTCCGCCGGGTATATTACCGCTATGCATCCGCGGACGAAGTTCCTCATCGGCGGCCTCATCGTGCTCGGCACCGCCGGCTGGCTCATGGCGGGGAGCATCAAGGCCACGGCCGTCTACTTCCTGACCCCCGAAGAGCTGCAGGCCAAGGTCCTCGAGGACCCGGGGCTCCGGGAGACCGGCGTGAAGGTCGGCGCCCGTGTCGTCGCGGGCACGGTCGAGCGTGACTCGAGCGGCAAGCGCGTCGCCTTCGAGATGACCGACGGAAAGGCCACCTACCGCGTCGAGTACGTGGGGCTCATCCCCGACACCTTCAGCGACTCCGTCGACGTCGTCGTCGAGGGCCGCCTCGGGGCCGATGGCGTCTTCCGCGCGACGACGCTCCTCGCGAAGTGCGCCTCCCGGTATGAGGCCGCCCCCGAGGGCTACGACACCGCGAAGGTGCACGAGCAGTACCGCGCCACGGGCGCCGCGCCGACCGACACCGCGTCGCGATGATCCTCGTCGGGGAGCTGTCGCTGTGGATCGCGCTGCTGATGTGCGCGTGGTCCGTCACCCTCAGTTTCGCCGGCGGTGTCACCCGGCGCCCGGAGCTCGTCGCGTCCGGTGAGCGGGGGCTCTACGCGGGTGTCGGGTTCGTCGTCCTCGCCTCCGCCGGCCTCTGGACCGCGTTGCTGACGAGCGACTTCTCGTTGCGCTACGTGGCCTCCTTCACGAGCGCGAATCTCCCGACGATCTACAAGATCTCCGCCTTCTGGGGTGGGCAGGCGGGGTCGCTCCTCTTCTGGTGCCTCGTCCTCGGCGGCTACGCCGCGCTCGCCACCTGGAGCAACCGGGGGCGGAACCGCGAGCTGATGCCCTGGGTCACCGGCACCAACGCTGCCGTCCTACTCTTCTTCGTGATGGCCACCGCGCTCGCGTCGAATCCGTTCGAACGGCTCGACTGGGTGCCGGCCGATGGGCGCGGTCTCAATCCGCAGCTGCAGAACCCCGCGATGGCGATCCACCCGCCGTTGCTCTATCTCGGCTACGTCGCGACGGCGATCCCGTTCGCCTTCGCCATCGCCGCACTCGTCACGCGTCGGCTCGACGCCGAGTGGCTCGGCGCGGTGCGTCGGTGGTCGCTGGTCAGCTGGGTCTTCCTGACGCTCGGGATCGTGATGGGGATGTGGTGGGCGTACGTCGAGCTCGGCTGGGGCGGCTACTGGATGTGGGACCCGGTCGAGAACGCCTCGCTCCTCCCCTGGCTCACCGGCACGGCGTTCCTCCACTCGATCATGATCCAGGAGAAGCGCGGGATGCTCCGGAAGTGGAACGTCACCCTCGTGGTGGGGACGTTCCTGCTCAGCATCCTCGGCACCTTCATCACGCGCTCCGGCGTCATCCAGTCGGTGCACTCCTTCGCGCAGAGCGCGATCGGCGCCTGGTTCGCGGCCTTCTTCGTCCTTGCGCTCCTCGCGACCATCGCCCTCGTCTCCACGCGGCTCCGCGACCTTGAGGCGCAGGCGCAGCTCGAGGCGATGATCAGCCGCGAGGCCGCCTTCCTCTACAACAACCTCGTCCTCGTCGGCATCGCGTTCAGCGTCCTCTGGGGGACGCTCTTCCCGATCCTGAGCGAGGCGGTCCGCGGCACGAAGATCACGGTCGGCGAGTCGTTCTTCAACGCGGTCAACGTCCCGCTCGGGCTGCTCCTCCTCGCGCTCACCGGTATCGGCCCGCTCATCGCGTGGCGGAAGGCCTCGGTCGAGAACATCCGTCGCCAGTTCGCGGGGCCGGCGGCCTTCGGGCTCCTCGTGGGCGCGGCACTCCTCGTGCTCGGCATCCGCAAGCTCTCCCCCATCGTCGCGTGGACCCTCGCGGGGTTCGTCGCGGGGACGATCATCCAGGAGTTCTGGAAGGGCGTCGGCGCGCGGCGGAAGATGTACGACGAGTCGGTCCCGCGGGCCTTCGCGCGGCTCGTCGCGCGCAATCGGCGGCGCTACGGTGGCTACATCGTGCACGCGGGGATCGTCATCCTCTTCGCCGCCTTCGCGGGGATGGCGTTCAAGAAGGAGTACGACCTCACGCTCAAGGCCGGTGAGTCGGCGACCGTCGTTGATCCCTACGGCACGCGCTGGACCTTCACGAGCGAGGGGCTCTCGGAGTTCAAGGCGCTGAATCGCGACGTCCTCACCCTCGCGCTCCGTCCCGAGGTCGACGGTGTCCGCCTCCCGCTGATCACCAGCGAGAAGCGCCAGCACCGGGACTCTCGCGGCGCCCCGACCTTCCAGCCGTCGACGGAGGTCGGGGTTCTCTCGCAGCAGCGGCAGGATGTGTACGTGGTGCTCGCCGGCGCGATCCGCGAGGACGCCGAGGTGCGGATCAACTTCAATCCGCTCGTCGTCTGGGTCTGGAATGGCGGGCTGCTGATGGCGATCGGCGGGCTCATCGTGATGTGGCCCGCGGCCGATCGGCGCCGCCGACAGGTGGGGTACGTCGCGGAGCTCGAGCCGCAGGCGGTCGGGGCCGCGTCGTGAGCCACGGGCCCGCGGACGCCCCGCGCTCGATTGGTACCTCGCTTGCCCCGGACGTCGACGGGGCGCGGCGCACCATCCCGCGGCGGGCGCTGCTCCGCGGGCTCGGGGCCGTCACCGGCGCGGTCAGCCTCGTGGCCGTCGCGCGTCGCACGCTCGGCGCGCAGGAGACCCCCGCGGCGAACTTCGCACCGATGGAGCAGGGGGCGTACCGTCCGACCCTTCGCGACCCCAAGCCCGGCGCGACACCGCAGCTCAGCGAGGCCGAGCGCGATGCGCTCGAGCATCGTATCAAGTGCCAGTGCGGGTGCATCCTCGACATCTACACGTGTCGGACGACCGACTTCACCTGTCAGGTCTCGCCGGCGATGCATCGCGACGTGATGCGCCTCATCGCCGGGGGATACGACGCGGAGGAGATCCTCGACGCCTTCGTCTCCACGTATGGCGAGGTCGCGCTCACGGCGCCCAAGAAGGAGGGGTTCAACTGGGCGGGGTATCTGGCGCCCGGCGTCGCGATGGCCACCGGCGCCGTCGCGCTGACGCTCCTGCTCCGGAAGTGGTCGCGTGAGGCGCGGGCCACCGCGGCAGCTCGGGCGCCGAGCGGTGTTGCCGCCGCCGCGCTTCCGGGCGTCAGCGCTGACGAGCTCGCACGCCTCGACCGCGCCCTGCGCGACGAGAGCTGACGATGACCGCCCTTCTGGTCGGCAGTGGCCTCGCAGTGGCGGCGTTGCTCTACGTCCTGCTGCCGCTCCTGCGCGGCGTCGACGCGGCGGAGATGGTCGATGTCGTGGAGCCCTCCGGCGCGGAGCCCGTCGCCGGTGGGATCGAGGCGTTGCGGGAGATCGAGTTCGACCGGGCCACCGGGAAGCTCTCCGACGAGGATTACGCCGCGCTGCGGGCGCGCTATGCGCCGCTCGCGCTGGCTGAGTTACGGGCGCGCGAGGGCGCGGCTTCGGCCCCCGTCGCTGGTACCCCGTCGGTCACCCTGGACGGCAATGACCCGGTGGAGGCGATGATCGCCCGGGCCCGCGCGCGCGCCTCGAGCTGCGCGACCTGCGGACCGCGTCCGGAGTCGGACGCCCTCTTCTGTTCCGACTGCGGCTGCACCCTGTTGGCGAGCTGCCTGCGCTGCGGCGCGGCGGTCGAGGCGCCGCAGGCCCGGTTCTGCACCGGGTGCGGCGCCGCGCTCGCCGCCTGACTCACATCCGGGGCGTCGCCCCGGTGAGGTAGTCGATCGCGAGCGAACTCATCACGCGCACTCCGTTCGGGAGCGCGGACTCGTCGGCGAAGAAATAGGGCGAGTGGTTCGGGGCGATCGTGCGCGGGTCCGCCCCGCGCGGGCTGACGCCGAGGAAGAGGAACACCCCCGGGGCCTTCCGCTGGAAGTACGAGAAGTCCTCCGCGCCCGTGTTCATCGGGGAGCGGGAGACGTTCGTCGCCCCGACCGCCCGCTCGAGCGTGGGGAACATCCGCTGGGTCAGCGCCTCGTCGTTCGCGGTCACCGGGTAGCCGGAGTCGATCACCACCTCCGCCGTCGCGCCGGCGCTGAGCGCGATCTGTTCCGCCGTCCGCTGCACCGCGGCGAAGACGAGCCGCTTCTGCGCCTCGCCGAAGGTGCGGATCGTCCCCTCGAGCATCGCGGTGTCGGGGATGATGTTGTTCCGCACGCCGCCGTGGAACATCGCGACGGTGACGATCGCCGGGACCTCGGTGATGTTGACCTGGCGGCTCACCACCGTCTGCAACCCCGTCACGATCTGCGCGCCCGTGACGATCGGATCGACGCCGCCCCACGGCACCGCCCCGTGGGTCTGCCGCCCGCGCACCTTGATCTTGAACGAGTTCGCCGCGGCCATCGTCGCGCCCTCGCGGACCTGGATCGTCCCCGCCGGACCCGGCCAGACGTGGAGGCCGAAGACGGCGTCCACCTTCGGGTCATCCATCGCCCCCGCGGCGATCATCGGTTCGGCGCCGCCGGGCCCTTCCTCCGCCGGCTGGAAGAGGAAGACGACCGTGCCGGGGAGCTGCGCCTTCATCCCCGCGAGCACCTCCGCCGCGCCCATCAGGATCGCGACGTGGTTGTCGTGCCCGCAGGCGTGCATCACCCCCACTTCCTGCCCGTTGTACTGCGTCCGCACCGTCGACTTGAAGGGGAGGTCCACCATCTCGGTCACGGGGAGCCCGTCCATATCCGCGCGCAGCGCGACGACCTTCCCGGGGCGCCCGCCGCGGAGGATCCCCACCACGCCGGTGCCGCCCACGCCCGTGCGCACCTCGATCCCGAGCTTACGCAGATGCGCCGCGACGAGCGCCGCGGTGCGGACCTCCTGCATCCCGAGCTCCGGGTTCGCGTGGATGTCACGGCGCCACGCGACGACCTGCGGGTTCACCGCGTCGACGCGACGGTCGAGCTCGGCGTAGAGGCGGGAGCCCTGCGCACCGGCGAGACCGGGGAGGGCGAGGGTGGCGATGAGGAGGGCGCGGCGGGTCGAGGGCATGCGACGGGTGGGTGGAGGGTGGAGCGTCGGAGGAATCCTGCGCCGCGCGGTCGATGGGGGGAAGGGCGGCCGTCGGTGCTCGGGCGTGCCGCTCAGCGGGCGCCGTGCGGGTGGTCGATCGCCTCGGTCACCCGCGCGGCCGTCGCGGCCGCGCTCTCGAGCAGGGGGATCCCCGGGCCGCGGTACGATCCACAGAACCAGAGGCGTCGTCCGTGCTGCGCGTGCAGCAGGTCCATCTCCCGCGCCCCGACGAGCGCCGCGCCGTTCACGACGGGGCGCTCGAAGCGGGCCTGCGCGTGGATCCGCTCCGCCATTGGCGCGACGATCGGATTCCAGGTCTGGAAGACGGCCGGCCCTGACGCGAGCGCTGGCTGCACGCGGTTCATCCAGATCGTCGCCATCGGTTTATCGTGCTCCGGCGACGAGATGAGGTTCACCGGGGCCCAGCGACGACGGTCGCGCGGGGCGAGCCGGTCGTCGGTGTGCACGACGACCTCGCTCGATTCGTATCCGAACCGCTCGAGCGCCTCCCGTTCGCGGCGGTACGACGCGTCGAGCATCCCGACCGCCTGATTCGCCTGCGTCGCGACGACCACGTGGTCGAAGACCTGCGCCCCGCCCTCCCAGCGCACCCGGACGCCGTCGGGCGCGGGCTCGATGGTCCGGACCGCTACACCGCACCGCACCTCGGCCAACGGCTCCGTCAGGCGCCGCACCACCTCCTTCGTGCCGAGCACGACGCGTCGCACCCCACCGAAGGTGAGCCCGCGCGTGAGGTACTCGAGAATGATGCGCGCGGGATACGCGCGGACCGCGGTCGTGCTGCAGGTGCAGACCGCTGCGAAGGTCGGGATGAGGAAGCCGTCTGCGAAGTCGGCGCCGATCCTCGACCGGTCGAGCCACGCACCGAGCGGTTCGTCATCGTCCCGGAGCGCGGCGAGCGCGGCCGGTGCCTTGCGGTAGAAGCGCAGCAGGTCGGCGTTGATGCGCCACGCGCGGGCGCCGAAGGGCGGGGCGGGGAGTGGCACGGAGCGCCCGCCGACGATCCAGTTGCGATAGCGGTAGTACGTCTCGCCGCCCAGCACGCTGAACGAGCCGGCGTAGTTCGTACGCTCGAGCTGGACGCCGAGCGATTCGTACAGGCGGATCAGCGTCGGGTAGTACCCCTCGTAGATCACGCGGAGCGGGACGTCGATGCGATGCGTCCGACCGTCGTGCGGGAGGTCGAGGGAGTGGGCGTCCATCCCCGCAACGGCGTGGCGCTCGAGCAGGGTCACGCGATGCCGTGCGCTCAGCCGCCACGCGGCCGATAGCCCGGCGATCCCGCCACCCACGACCGCCACCTCCATCCCGATCCGCATCCGTGCCCGGCCTCCTCGATCCATTCATCGCGTCGATCGCGGTGCCCGCGTGGCATCCGCTCGTCGGGAAGATGGGCCACGGACCACGCACGCGCACCCCGGCGTGTCGCGCGAGGCGGCGGTGAGGCGGCGGTGAGGCGACGCGAGGCGGCGTGAGGCGGTGCATCTTCCCGGGATGTCGACCGATCCCGTGGGATACGCGCGTCGTCTCGGGCTCCCGTCTGCGACGCTGCTGGTCGTGGGTGGCATCATCGGCTCGGGTGTCTTTCTCAATCCCGCCGTCGTCGCGCAGCGCGTAGGGACCGCGCCCCTTACCCTCCTCGCGTGGGGACTCGGGGCGGGGATCGCGGTCCTCGGGGCCTTCATCTTCGCAGAACTCGGGGCCCGGCTTCCCGCGGTCGGCGGCGGCTACGCCTATCTACGTGAGGCGTTCGGGCCGTTGCCCGCCTTCCTCTACGGCTGGGCGTTGCTCCTCGCGATCGCGAGCGGGGCGATCGCCGCCGTCGCCGTCACCTGTGCGAGCTACCTCGGGTCGCTCGTGGGTCTGCCGGTCACCCTGGTGAAGCCGCTCGCCCTTCTCCTCGTCGCGGGGGTCAGCGTCGTCAATGCGATGGGGATCGCGCCGGGCGTGCTGCTACAGAACCTGTTCACCGTGGGGAAGCTCGCCGCCATCGCGATGCTCGTGGTCGTGGGCCTCGGGGGGACGACCACCGACGGTGCCGCGATCGCGGTGCCCACGACGGTCGCACCCGACGGCGTCGTCGACACACTCCGGGCCCTCGCGACCGCGCTCGTCCCCGTCCTCTTCGCCTACGGCGGGTGGCAGCAGACGAACTTCGTCGCGGAGGAGATGGTCGATCCTCGACGCGACCTGCCGCGCGCCCTTGTCCTCGGCGTGTCGATCGTGGCGGTCGCGTACCTCTCTGCCAACCTCGCGTATCTCCGGGCGCTCGGCGTCGAGGGGCTCGCCGCGAGCCGTGCCCCCGCCGCGGAGGCGATGGGGCGCGCCGTCGGTGACCTCGGCCGGGGACTCATCGCCGTCGGGATCACCATCTCGACTGCCGGCTTCCTGAATGTCGTGGTCCTCGTCACCCCGCGGGTCTACCAAGCGATGGCCCGCGACGGCGTCTTCTTTCGGGCGCTTGCTCGGTTGCATCCACGGACGCGCGCCCCCGTGGCCGCGATCGCGCTGCAGGCGCTCTGGTCCGGGGCGCTCGTCCTCTCCGGCGGATACGGCGACCTGCTCGACTGGGTGACCTTCGCCGATTGGATCTTCTTCGGCGCCACCGCCGCCACCCTCTTCGTCTTCCGCCGTCGCGCCGCGGCGGCAACAGCCCTCGCACCGTTCCATCCCTGGTCGACGGGGCTCTTCATCGTCGCCGCGGGATACGTCGTCGCGGGGGCCGTGCTCTCGAATCCCGTTAACGCGCTGCGCGGGACGCTGATGCTCGTGGCGGGGGTACCGGTCTATGCGTGGTGGCGGCGCGCCGACGCGCGCGCTCAGCTCGAGTAGTAGCTCGCATTCTCTTCGATGTAGCCCTTCGTGAGGTCACAGCCGTAGGCCGTCGCCTCCGCGGGGCCCACGCCGAGCGCGATCTCGAGGTCCACGACCTTCGCGGTCAGTGCCTCCCGCACCACCGCGTCCTCGAAGGCGAGCCGCTCCCCGCCGCGCACTACCTGATGGCCGTTGATCCAGGCGTCGGTCGACGCGGGACGGACGGTGCAGTCGAAGCACTTGCCGACCGCCATCAGCAGCCGGCCGACGTTGGGGTCGGCGCCGTGGACCATCGTCTTCACGAGCGGCGAGTTCAGCACCGCCTTCGCGATGAACCGCGCCTCCCGGTCGTCGCGCGCGCCGCGCACGTGGACCCGGAGCAGGTGCTCCGCTCCCTCGCCGTCGCGCCCGAGGATCTCCGTCATCCGCACGCAGCCGGCCGTCAGCGTCTCGAGGAAAGCCGCCTCGTCGACGGGGCCCGCGAGTCCGTTGGCGAGGATCGCGCAGGTGTCCGACGTGCTCGTGTCGGTATCGACGCTCAGCATGTTGAACGATCGGCCGATGGCGGTACGCAGCATCGCGTCGAGCGTTGCCGGCGCGATCGCCGCGTCGGTGAAGATGTACGCGAGCATCGTCGCCATGTTCGGCTCGATCATCCCCGAGCCCTTCGCCACCCAGGTGATCGTCGCGTCACCGACGCTCGCCGAGAGCGCCTTGGGGTGCGTGTCGGTCGTCATGATCCCCTCGGCGCCGACAAACGGGTCGAGCTGCAGCTCGGCGGCCATCCCGACCACCCCCGCCTCAATCTTCTCGATGGGGAGCGGGACCCCGATGACACCGGTGGAGCTCACCAGCACGTGGTCCGCGCGGGTGCCGAGCTCCGTCGCCGCGGCCGCGGCCATCCGACGCGCGTTCGCTACGCCGGCGGCGCCGGTCGCGACGTTGCTCACCTTGCTGTTCGCGATGATGGCCCGCAGCGTGCCCCCGCGGATCGTCTCGCGGCCGAGGATGATCGGCGCGCCCGGGAAATGGTTGCGCGTGAACACTGCCGCCGCGGCGGCGTCGACGTCGCTGACGAAGAGCGTGAGGTCCTTGGCGGCGGGCTTGAGTCCGACGTTGCGGCTCGCGCAGCGGATGCCGCGCGGGAAGCGCGGGGGGGAGTGGAACGTGGTCATCGGTCGAAAGTAAGCGGAGCGGGAAGATACGGGGCTTCCGCCTTCCCTCGCCATCGCATTAACGTCGGCGTCGTCGATGCGTCAGATGCTCCGTACGGCGCCGTCGCCCTCACCACAGGAGTCCTTGTGATCCGATCGACCACACGTGCCGCCCTCCCGTTCCTGCTCGTCCCGTTCACCCTCGTCGCGCAGCGTCCACAGCCACCGATGCCGGTGATGCCCCCTGACGCTCCCGGCGCGATGGTCTTCGCGGTCCCGAACCAGGGCGGACCGGCGGGCGCGGCGGCATACACGTTCGTCACCGCCGGGCCGGGCGGGCGGGCACGTCCCGCTGGGCGCCCGCGCCAGGCTGGCGTCACGCGGCTGCTCAACTTCCGCCGCCAGCTCGATCTCACCCCGCGTCAGGTGGCGCAGTTCGACTCGATCGAGCGCCTCGTCGTCGCCGAGCAGCGAGCGGTGATGGAGCGGATGCTTGCCGAGCGCGGCGGGCGGCTAGCGGCGGTTGCCCCGGATTCACTGCGCGCCGGGCGGCAGCGCCTGCAGCCGCAGCTGGCGCTGCTCCGGCAGCGGGACTCCGTCACCACGGCGGCGGCAGAGCGCCTCCTGACCGACGCCCAGCGCGGCAAGCTCCGAGAGCTCCGGGCGTTTGCCAGAGGCCGTGCCGCGGGATTGCGGCAGGGGCAGGGTGCGATGCGCGGCGGCACCCGCGGCCTGACACCGATGGCTCCGATGCCACCGATGATGCCGATGCGACCGCTGGCACCCGGGCGGGATGGGGAAGAGGTCGACGTGCAGGTCTGGCGTCAGGGCCCGCCGGGCGGGGAGGCGGAAGTCCGCATCGAGCGTCGCCGGCAGCGGCCGCCCGTCTGATGCACCGCTGACGCACCGCGGTGCACGATCCGACGGGGCCGAGACGCCGTGGCGTCCCGGCCCCGCGCGCGTTCAGGGGACAAGTGGCCGCGCGAAGCAGTGCTTCTCGCCGACCTCGATCTCCGTTCGATCCACCTGCTGGTAGCGCGCGATCTTCTCCGGATACGTGCTGAGCGGCACCCGGTCGAAGCCGCAGTGCAGGAAGAGGTCGTCCGAATACGACACGGCGAAGAGGGTCGCGTAGCCGCGTCGCGCGGCGAGCGCCACCGCTGCCTCGATCAGCGCGCGCCCGTGCCCGAGGCCGTGCGCCTCCGCCGCGACCGCGAGCGAGATCAGCTCCGCAACGCTCGGGCTGTACTCGTCGAGGGCGACGCAGCCAAGGATGCCGCCGTTGGCGTCACGGAGCACGCGATAATCCCCGAGATGGTTCGCGGCGAAGTCCGGGGTGCGGGCGAGCGTCAGCCCCGACCCCGCATACCGGTTGTTGAGCGAGAGCAGCGACGGGATGTCGGTCTCGTGTGCGACGGTGATACGGGTGGTCATCGTTCGACGGCCTCGAGCCGGGTGAGGGCGATACGGAGCGGGACGATCGTGGCAAGGACGCAGACGAGCGCGGCCGCGCCGAACCAGGGCGCGAGCGACCAGGCGGGCGCCGGCGTGCCGAACGCCTGCGCCGAGAGATACCCGTAGACCGGGCGCGCCTCGAGGATGATCACGATCGCGATCAGCGCGATCGACGCCATCATATACAACAGCCCGCCGAAGCTGGTCGGGATCTGCGCGGCATTCTCCGTCTCGAACTGCGGGAAGAGTGTCCCCATCGCGATCGCGAGGCCGGCGAGCGCCACTGTCAGCAGCGCGATCGTCGCGAGCGAGACGGCAATCATGAACGGGCTCACCTGCAGCAGCCAGTCGGTCACGCCCACGATCCCGAGGGCGAGCGCGAGCAGCGGCAACGTCCCCACCCAGAACTTCGACCAGAGCAGATCCCGCATCCGCAGCGGGCTCGCCTTGAGCAACCAGAGGGTGCGCCCCTCGAGCGAGACCGCCGGAAAGAGGAAGCGCGCCGCCACCGAGGCGAGCACGAATCCGGCCAGCACGAGGTTCAAGAAGGGCACCACGTTGCGGAGGAAGAAGGTGATGCCGTCCCCCTGCAGCGGCAGGAACTTGATGTTGTAGACGTAGACCACGACGAGGACGCCGAGCAGGATGAGCTGCGACCACTGCGTGGTGTCGCGGAAGAAGACGCGCACCTCCTTCAGCAGCAGTTCGCGTCGGAGCACGCCCCACGGGCCGAGGAGCCGATGGAGGAGGCCGCGGCCCCGCGCCCGGCCCGCCACACGCTGTCCCCCCTCCTGCGCCTTGCTGTAGCCGCGGAGGTAGGTGCCGCGGTGGAGCAGGGCCCCGAGGACAACCGCCGCCGCCGCGGTGGTCCAGAGGAGATAGAGCGGGAGCCACGCCGGCTCCCCCGTCAGCTGGCCCATCAGCACCTGCTGCGCCCATTCGCTCGGCAGCAGCGGCGAACTCGGCGTCCGCAGCACCGCGACGAACTCGACGAGCGAGCGGAATCCCTCGGGCCGCGCGAGCCGCTCCGGGCGCACCAGTCGGATGACGAGGACGAGCGCCCCTGCCGAAAGGACCGCGATCACTGAGAGGATGTCGCGCGTCCGACGGGCCGGGAACAGGTTCACCACGAGCAGCGTCGCCGCCGCGCCGATGGCGCTCGGCAGGACGAAGTAGGGTAGGAGGACCGCCACGCAGAGGAGCGCGAAGCGCCAGCCGCTATCGAACACCACGCCGTAAGCGGAGAGCAGCGGCACCGCCACGAGGAGCACCATCCAGCTCGAGGCGACGAGCGTCTCCAGCAGCTTGGCGCCGTAGACGCGGAGCCAGTCGACCGGGGCCGCCACGAGCAGGTCGAGGTCCTTCGCGAGAAAGAAGCTCGAGAGCGCGGTGATCACGTTCGAGAGGAGCAGGATCGATCCGAAGCCGACGAGGAGCAACCCGAGGAGCTTCCCCGCGAGCACCGGCCCGATCTCCTCGACATGGCGGAAGTACTGGAGCAGGCGATGCAGGACGCCGAAGATCAGCGCCCAGAAGAGCAGTCCCGTCCCGCTGAGGATCGCCGCGCGGGCGCCACGCCCCCGCTCGCCCCGCGTCGCGCGCGCGCGGGCGGTGAGCCACTTCGGGCGGAGGAGCAGCCCGAGCGGTGCGTCGGGCAACACCTCGGGGGCGTCGGAGAGCGAAGGAATAGCCAGCACGGCCGCGCCCTCACGCATCGAGGACGTCCACGAGGGTGCGCGCCGCCTGCTCCCCGGTGAGCCGGAGGAAGATCTCCTCCAGCCCGCCCGCCCCCTGCTGCGCGCGCAGCTCGGCCATCGTCCCGATCGCCCGGATCCGCCCCTGGGCGATGATCGCGAGCCGGTCGCAGAGCGATTCCGCCACTTCGAGGGTGTGGGTCGAGAAGATGATCGTGTGCCCGCGGCGCGTGTACTCGCGGAAGAGGTCCTTCAGGATGCGCGCCGCCTTGGGGTCGAGCCCGACCATCGGCTCGTCGACGACGATGACCGCCGGTCGATGCACGAGGGCGCTCGAGATGATCAGCTTCTGCCGCATCCCGTGCGAATAGCTCTCGACGAGCTCGTCGCGCCACGGTTCGAGGTCGAAGAGCGCGAGGAGCTCCTGCGCCCGCCGGTCGACCGCCGGCCCTTCCTGATCGTAGAGCCCCGCGACGAAGCGCAGGAACTCCATCCCCGTCAGCTTCTCGTAGATGAACGGCCGGTCGGGGATGAAGCCGAGCGAGGCCTTCGCCCGCACCGGATCCGCGGCGAGGTCGACGCCCGCGATGCGGATCGTCCCCGCGGTCGGGCGCAGGATCCCCGCGAGCATCCGGAGCGTCGTCGTCTTCCCCGCGCCGTTCGGGCCGAGGAGGCCGAAGAGTTCGCCCGCCGGGACCTGCAGGTCGATCGCATCGACCGCGGTGAACGCGCCGTAGCGCTTCGTGACCGCGTGGAGTTCGATCATCGGTTCGGTACGACCTCGAGCTGGAGGGAGCCCATCAGGCGGAGCAGGTCGACCTGGCGCGCGAGCCCGCCAACGACGAAGCGCAGGTGCGCCGCGTCGGCCGGGAACTGCCCGAAGGTCGGGTCGACTGCGACCCAGTCGCGGAGCCAGACCTCGGGCCACGCGTGATAGTAGAAATGGCCATCGACGTAGGTGAGTCCCGTCGCGATCCGCGCTGGGAGCCCGACGGCCCGCGCGAGCGCGGTGAAGAGCTGGGCGTGCTCGTTGCAGTCGCCACGTCGCGTGCGGAGAACCTGCGTCGCGCTGGGGACCGTCACGGCCACCGCCTTCTCGAGCGAGTCGAAGACCCAGCGTGTCAGCCGTTCGGCGACCACCGCGGGGTCCCGGGCATCCCCGGCGATTCGCACCGCGAGCGCGACGATCGCCGGATCGGTGACCTGCAGCAGGGGTTCGTCGCGCAGCGTCTCCGCGTGCGTCGCACGGAACCCGGCCGGCGGCGCGGCGAGGCTCCAGTCGGCCCGCAGCGCGGCACGCGGCTCACGTCGGACATCCAGGAAGGGCGCCGTGAAGCGCTGGCGTCCCCCGTCGAGCGCGAAGCCGGCGACGTCGATCCCGCCGACCCGCACCCGGAGCGCATCGAAGGCCGCCGCCGCGGGGACGACGCCGGCGCTCACCGCCGTCGCACGGCGCAGATCGTCGGCGGCACCCGTCGGGGCCGTGGCCGCGGCGACGCGGTCGCGCCGCCAGTTGGTGAAGGCGAGCTCGAAGGCGGTGCGACGCAGCGTGATGCCGCCCGGCTGTGTCGCCTCGACCACGCGCCCCGTGGCATCGACCCATCCGGTGAAGCCGGGCCCGTCCGCGCTGGCGAAACGCCAGGCGCGCACGGTGTCGGTGCGCGCCGGCACGAACCGCGAGGTCGTGGCGTCGAACGCCGCGCTGTCGACGACCGTGAACAGCGATTCCGCCTCGATGCGGAGTCGGAGTGTCGACGCCGCCATCGTCATCGGGTCAAAGCTCGCGAGGGTGACGAGTCCCCCCACCTTGGGCGGACGCACCAGCACGGCCACGGCGGGGATCAGCGCGGGGAGCACCACCGGCCCGCGGACGCGCACCCGCTGCGAGTCGGTCGGCTGGCCGGGCGCCTCCATCGCGAAGACGATCGCACTGTCCCCTTCCATCCGGCCCGCGGCCTGCATCGGTGCCACGGGGGTCTCGACGCGCACTTCGAATCCCCGGAGGGCGAGCCCGCGCGACAGGGTGATCGCGGCGGTCGCGCTTGCGGCGATCGTCTGGCCCGCCACGGGGAGGTCCGCGGTGAACTGGTCGGTCACGAGCACCGTGCTCCGCGTCGTGTCGATTGTCGTGGACGCGTAGCCGATCGGGTGCCCGTCCTGCTCGACAACGAGGAAGGTCGTACCCGGCGCGAGGCGGAGCGCCGCCTCAGCGAGCCGGTCGGCATCTGAGCGCGCGGCGGCGCGCGCGGCGACGAGTCCCACGCCGCTGCCCCACGAGAGGAGCACCAGCGTCGCCAGCAGCGTCCGACAGACCCGGCGCCGTCGCCGGCCCGCGTCGTCGATTGTCATCGGGCCTGTGCCTCGCGGGCGCGGCGATGATACGCCGCCGCCTCAGTGCTACGACCGAGTCGGTCGAGCACCTTCCCCATGCCCTTGAGCGCCCGCCAGTGCGACGGATCGATCGCCAACGCCGCCTCGTACGCCTCCAGCGCGCCCCGGAGATCGTCCGTCTGATTCAGCGCCTCACCAAGGAAGTAACGACCGGTCACCGAGTGCGGGTCGTCTGCGGTGCCCGACCGGAGTGGCCCGAGGGCATCGCGCCACCGAGCGCGTCGACAGGCGAGCACGCCCGTCTGAATCGCGAGCTCCGCCGCCGGCGCGCGGAGCCCTGCCGCATCGCGCAGCTGCCGCTCCGCCTCGGCGTAGCGCTGCAGCGCCCCGAGCACGCTCGCCTTGGCGCAGAGGATCAGGGCCCGCCCCGCCCCCGCGGCCTCCGCGGCCTCGAGGACGGCGAGCGCATCGCGCGCGTCGCCACGGCGCTCGAGATGCGACGCCCACATCAGCGCGGCGGCGGTGTCGCCTGGCGCGCTCTCGTGGGCGCGCCGCAATGATTCCGGCGTGACCGGCGGTGCCACGGTCGGCGCGATCGGTTCGGTCGGCGCCTCTAGCGCCGGACGAGGCGCGCCGGCGTCGATCGCCACGCGGATCGGTTCCACCGGCACCGCGACCGTCGTCGGTCGGTCCTCGCCGTCGATGCGATCGGCGACGAACCGGGGATCCTCGAGCTCGCTGTCGTCGTACGACCACTCCCCACAAACGGGGGGCTCCCGCACCGTCGTCAGTACGATCGCATCGTCGGACCCGTACGATTCCATCGTCAGGAACGACGCCCCCTCGAGCATGCCGAAGGAGAGCTGGGCGGGATCGTCGGACGGACGGGGGGTGGGGCGCTCGGTCACGGTGGCGAGGGCGCGGGAGTCGCGATGTCTCAATCTATCCCCGCGGCACCACCCGACGCCGTCCGGCGATCCCCCCGCACGCTCCGGTGGACCCCGACCCTTCCATTCAGGGGAGGGGCCCCTGAACTTAGGTGACTATGCCCGGTGACTCGCTGATCGTCCGCGGAGCGCGCGAACACAACTTGAAGGGAATCGATGTCACGATCCCACGCGACCGCCTGACGGTCATCACGGGCCTCTCCGGTAGCGGGAAGTCCTCCCTCGCGTTCGACACGATCTTCGCCGAAGGCCAACGCCGGTACGTCGAGTCGCTCTCCGCCTACGCCCGGCAGTTCCTGGGGTTGATGGAGAAGCCCGACGTCGATGTAATCGAGGGGCTCTCCCCCGCCATCTCCATCGAGCAGAAGACCGCCGGGGCGAACCCGCGCTCCACGGTCGGCACGGTTACGGAGATCTACGACTACCTCCGCCTCCTGTACGCGCGCGCCGGGACCCCGCACTGCCCGCAGTGTGGTCGTGGGGTCGCGCGGCAGACCCCGTCGCAGATCGCCGATGTCGTCCTCGGCTGGCCCGAGGGGACGCGCATCGAGGTCCTCGCGCCGCTCGTCCGCGGTCGAAAGGGGGAGTTCCGCGACCTCTTCGAGGACGCCCGTAAGCGGGGCTTCGTTCGCGCCATCGTCGACGGCGCCGTCATCGAGCTCGCGGATCCGCCGAAGCTCAACCGCCGCGTGAATCACGATGTCGCCATCGTCGTCGACCGCCTCACCGTGCGCGCCGAGGACCGCGGGCGCCTCACCGACTCGCTCGAGACGGCGCTCCGCCTCGCGAGCGGGCTCGCGCAGGTGGTGCGCCACGACGGAGGGGGCGCCACGCAGCTCTTCTCCGAGCGCTATGGCTGCCCCGACTGCGGCATCTCGATGCCGGAGCTCGAACCGCGGCACTTCTCCTTCAACTCCCCGTTTGGCGCCTGCCCGGCCTGCTCCGGGTTGGGCACCACCCGCACCGCGAGCGCGGAGTTGGTGTTAGGGGATCCCTCGATCTCGATCCTCGAGGGGGTCGTCCTCCCGTGGGGAGAACCCGACGGGGAGCTCCGGCGCGTCATCCTCCCCGGGCTCGCAAAGCACCTGCGCTTCGAGCTCAATACGCCGTGGGGGAAGCTCCCCGATCGTGTGAAGTTCGAGCTCCTCTTCGGCTCGAAGCAGAAAGGCGAGGACGGCGCGAAGTGGGAGGGGATCCTCGCGAACGTACAGCGGCGGTATCAGGAGACCGGCTCCGACGCGATCCGCACCGACCTCGACGCGTATATGGTCGTTACCGAGTGCCCGACGTGTGTCGGCGCGCGGCTCAAGCCCGAGTCACTCGCCGTCACGATCCACGGTCGGACCATCGCGGACTTCACCGCCGCCTCCGCCGGCGAGGCCCTCGCCTTCGCCGAGACGGTCCCGATCCGCGAGGCGGGACGCCCGGGGCTCGATCCCGGCATCGCCGGTCCGATCCTCAAGGAGGTGCGCGAGCGGCTGCGCTTCCTCGTCGACGTGGGGCTCGACTACCTGACCCTCGACCGCGCCGCCGAGTCCCTCTCGGGCGGCGAGGCGCAGCGCATCCGCCTCGCGACGCAGATCGGCTCCCGGCTCGTCGGCGTGCTCTACATCCTCGACGAGCCGAGCATCGGGCTCCACCAGCGCGACAACGCCCGGCTCCTCGGCACCCTCCACCGTCTGCGCGACCTCGGCAACACCGTCCTCGTCGTCGAGCACGACGAGGAGACCATCCGCGAAGCCGACCATCTCATCGACCTCGGCCCGGGCGCGGGGAAGCACGGGGGCGAGGTCATCGCGGCCGGCACCGTCGCCGAGGTGATGGCGGTCGAGCGGAGCGTCACCGCGCAGTATCTCAGCGGGCGGCGCAGCATCCCCACGCCCGCCCGTCGACGCCCCGTCGACCCGGCGCGTGTGCTGCGCATCGAGGGCGCCACCGCGCACAACCTGAAGGACGTCGACGTCACGATCCCGCTCGGCACCTTCGCCGCCGTCACCGGCGTCTCCGGATCCGGGAAGAGCACCCTCGTCGAGGACATCCTCCAGCGCGCGCTCGCGCGGCACTTCTACCGGGCGCGCGTCATGCCCGCCGCGCACCGTCGGATCTCGGGGCTGGAGCATCTCGACAAGGTCATCGACATCGATCAGGCGCCGATCGGCCGGACGCCGCGCTCCAACCCCGCCACCTACACCGGCCTTTTCACCCCGATCCGCGACCTCTTCGCGGAGATGCCGGAGGCGAAGCTCCGGGGGTACGGCCCCGGCCGCTTCTCGTTCAACGTGAAGGGCGGGCGGTGCGAGACCTGTCAGGGCGATGGCGTGATGCGGATCGAGATGCACTTCCTCCCCGACGTCTACGTCCCGTGCGAGCAGTGTCGCGGCAAGCGATACAACCGCGAGACCCTCGACGTAAAGTTCCGCGGGATGAGCATCACCGAGGTCCTCGATCTCACCGTGGAGGACGCCCTCGCCGTCTTCGAGCATCAGCCGCGCATCCACCAGAAGCTCCGCACGCTGATGGACGTCGGGCTCGGCTACATCCACCTCGGGCAGAGCGCCACCACGCTCTCCGGCGGTGAGGCGCAGCGCGTGAAGCTCGCGACCGAACTCAGCAAGCGCGACACGGGGCGCACGCTCTACATCCTCGATGAGCCGACCACGGGGCTCCACTTCGAGGATGTGCGCGTCCTCCTCGAGGTGCTGCATACCCTCGTCGACCGCGGCAACACCGTCCTCGTCATCGAGCACAACCTCGATGTCATCAAGACCGCGGACTGGATCGTCGACCTTGGCCCCGAGGGCGGCACCGGTGGCGGCACCATCGTCGCCACCGGCACACCCGAAGCGGTCGCGCAGGTGCCGGGGTCACACACCGGCGCCTACCTGCGTCGTCTCCTCGAACGCCCCTGAGCCGGACGCCCCGATATGGTCTCCCTCCTCGACATCATCGGCCCCGTGATGGTGGGCCCCTCCTCCAGCCACACCGCCGGCGCCTGCCGCCTCGGCCGCATCGCCCGCGACCTCGTGGCCGGCACCCCCGAGCAGGCGCTCATCGAGTTGCACGGCTCCTTCGCACGGACGGGTGAGGGACACGGGACCGACAAAGCGATCGTCGGCGGGCTCCTCGGCTTCCGGCCCGACGACGAACGGCTCCGCGACGCCCTCGTGATCATGGAGCGTGAGGGGCTCGACTTCCGCTTCGCGAAGACGACGCTCGGCGACGAGCCCGCGGTGCATCCGAACACCGTCCGACTCACCGTCACACGCCAGCACCGCCAGCACGTGATGGTCGGTGCCTCCCTCGGCGCCGGGCGCATCCGCGTATCGGAGATCGACGGCTATCCCGTCGAGGTCGATGGGTCGCACCACGCGATCGTCCTCGTGGCCGAGGACATCCGAGGGTCCATCGCGCGCATCGCGGGGCTCCTCAGCGACGACGGCGTGAACATCGCGACCCTCCGCCTCTCCCGGAAACACCGCGGCGGCGATGCGTTCATGGTCATCGAGGTCGACGATCCCACCGCGGATGCCGTCCTCGCCGACATCAAGGCGCTCCCGTGGGTCCGCTGGGTGCACCGCATCGAGAAGGTGGGGGGCTGATGTATCACGCACTGCAGGACGCCATCCGGGAAGCCGAGTCGCGCGGCACCACGCTCGCGACCGTCGCCCTCGAGATCGAGGCGCGCGATCAGGGCCGCCCCGTCGAAGAGATCCGGGACGCGCTCCGGCGCGCCCTGGAGGTGATGCGCGGCGCCGTCGACCGTGGGCTCGTCGGGGACCTCCGCTCCAACTCCGGGCTCGTCGGCGGGGATGCCGCCAAGCTCCGCACCGCAGCCGCCGGTCCCCTCGCCGACACCGTCTTCCGCGAGGTGCTGATGCGAGCCCTCGCCGTCCAAGAGGTGAACGCGGCGATGGGTGTGATCGTCGCGGCGCCCACTGCCGGTGGCGCCGGCGTGCTCCCCGGCGTCCTCCTCGGCCTCGCGACCCGACACGCCGTCGATGACGATCGGCTCGTCGACGCGCTTGCGACCGCGGGACTCATCGGCGCCGTCGTCGCGCAGCGTGCCTCCCTCTCTGGTGCGGAGGGCGGATGTCAGGCGGAGACCGGTGCCGCCGCCGGGATGGCCGCCGGGGCCGCGACCGAGATGCTCGGCGGCACGCCGACGCAGGCCGGTCACGCCGTCGCGCTCGCCCAGCAGGGGACCCTTGGCCTCGTCTGCGATCCGCTCGGCGGGCTCGTCGAGCTCCCCTGCGTCTTCCGGAATGCGACTGGCGCCGCCATCGCCCTCGCCGCGATCGAGATGGCGATGGCCGGGATCACCTTTGCCATTCCCGCCGACGAGGTCATCGACACGATGGGGGAAATCGGCCGGGACATGGATGTGCGCTATCGCGAGACCGCGGGCGGCGGGCTCGCCCAGACGCCGACCGGCCGTCGGCTCGCGAAGGAGCGGCTCACCCAGATCAAGCGCGGGTAACCGCCGGACGTCTCGCGGCGCCCCACGCGCGCCGCGTATCCTTGTGGGGCAGGGCTCACCCATCGGTCGGAGGCAGGACGTGACGGACGGTCCGTTGCAGCGGGTTCGGCTCCACCCCGGCGTCACCGCCATCGTCGCCGTCGTCCTCGGCCTCTGGCTCGCGGGGACCGTCGCCGATCTCCTCGTGATGCTCTTCGTCTCGGTCCTCGCCGCGGTCTACCTCTCCGCGATGACCGACCTGCTCTGTCAGCGGACGGGGATGTCGCGACCGGCCGCCTTCGTGATCACGATGGTCGCGTCGACGGCCGCGCTCGTCGGAATCACCGCGCTGCTCGTGCCGCCCGTGGTGGAGCAATCGCGTGAGATCGCCGCGGCGTTGCCCGTGCTCATCCCCCAGTGGGAAGCCGCGCTGCAGCGTGTCATCGGGGGCATCCCGGGGCTCCGCGATCTGCTCCCGGCCGGCGATCAGGCCGTCGTCGGGATGGCGGTCGCCGAGCTCCAGAAGCTGAGCGAGACGTTGTTGCCGCGGCTCGTCGGCACCTTTCAGCTCGCCATCGATCTCATCGCCGTCCTTGTGATGGCGTTGTACGTCGCGCTCCATCCGCAGGTGTATCGCGATCTAATCGTCTCCCTCACGCCGCCGCGCCACCGACTTGCGACGCAGGAGGTGCTCGACGCGATCGCGGAGACCTTGCGCGCGTGGACCGTCGCGCAGCTCCTCGTGATGATCATCCTCGCGCTTCTGACCTGGATCGGCCTCGTGGCGCTCAAGGTGCCGTACGCGCTCGCGTTCGGCATCTTCACTGGCCTCGTCGCGATCGTCCCCTTCTTCGGGACCTTCGTCTCGACCGTGCTGCCGGCGCTCTTCGTGCTGCCCGGCCCCGACGGCGGGATGCAGGCGGTGCTCGTGCTGATCCTGGGCACGGTGATTCATCTCGTCGGCAGTCATCTCATCGTGCCGCTGCTGATGCATCGGAAGGTCGACATCCCGCCGGTGCTCACGATCATGGCGGTGCTGATCGGCGGGCGGCTCCTCGGTGCTGTCGGGCTCGTCGTCGCCGTGCCGCTCCTCGCGGTCGTGATGGTGCTCCTTCGCCGCGTGCTGGTGGCACGGGTCTACGGTGACGCCGCGACCGCCGCGGTGGTGCGGCCCGTCGCGCGCCGCCGCCGGCCCGCACCGCCCGGGTGAGTCGCGCGGTCGCGCGGTGATGCGCGTGCGGCATCGGCCCTGCACCGTGCGGCCATGATTGATCCAGCCAGACCGCTCGCCACACCGCTCGCCACACCGATCGCCGCATCGCTCGCCGCGCCACGCTCCGCTCCACGCCAGGCACCGCCCAGCGGACCGATCCCCCCGCGGCTCCGCTGCGCCGGCATCGGACGTCGCTGGTCCGACCCATTCGGTGAGCGTTCGCCGATCGACGCGCTCGATGGGGTCGATCTCGCGGTCGGCGCGGGCGAGATCGTCTGCGTCGAGGGCCCGGCGGGCGCGGGGAAGTCGACGCTCCTGATGATCGCCGCGGGCGACGTCACCCCGACGCGTGGGGAGGTGTGGTGGGACGGCGAGCCGCAGGCCGATGCGGTGCGGCCGCACCGGATGCGCGGTCGCCCGTGGGAGTACGGGGCGCTGACCGTTCGGGAGGCGCTGCGGCATCACGCCGAGCAGGTCGCGCGGCGCGAGCCCGGGTGGGCCGCCCCCTCGCGATTCGTCCCGCTCCTTCGCCGGGTCGGGCTCCGCGGCCTGGCCCGCGAGCGACTCGGCGCGCTGACGCCGATCGATGCCTTCCGTGTGGTCGTCGCGCAGGCGCGACTGAGCCGGCCCGGACTTGTCGTCGCCGATGACGTGCTCGCGGCCCTACCGTTGGCGGATCTCCCGGTGGCGGTCGCGCTGCTCCAGGGTCTCGCGGATGGGGGTGCTGCCGTCCTCCTCGCGCTCCGCGATGCGGCGCCTGTGGTCGCGACCGCGAACGCGACCACCACCGGTACCCCGGGCGGGGTGCGACGCGTCCGGTTCGAGGCGGGGCGTCTCGTCACGCCGCGACTTCTGGAACTCGACGTCGCCCCCGCGACGCCGGCGCAGTGGCGGCGCCTCGTCGCGACCCTCCCCTCGATGCGACGGGCGGGGCGCCGATGGCGGATCCCGCTCGACGGCCGCACGCCCGAGCAGGTCCTCGCGCGGTGCCGCGAGGCCGGGGTCGGGGTGCGGGGGTCGCAGGTCGTGGAGCGTCCCGGCTAACTTTCGACTATGTCGGCGTTCCGTCTCTACAACACGATGTCCCGCACCGTCGAGCCCTTCGCGCCCGCCGACGGGACGACCGTGCGCCTCTATACCTGCGGCCCGACCGTCTACAACCCGGCCCACCTCGGCAACTTCCGCACCTTCCTCTTTGAGGATCTGTTGCGACGCGCCGTGCGCCTCCACGGCTGGGGCGTCATCCAGGTGATGAACCTCACCGACGTCGACGACAAGATCATCGTCCGCGCCGCCGCGCAGGGGAAGACGATCCACGAGGTCACCGACCCTGTCGTCGCCGGGTTCCACGACGATCGGCGGTACCTGCGCATCGAGGATGCGGAGCATTATCCGCGGGCGACCGCGTACATCCCGGAGATGATCGCGCTCGTCGAGCGCCTCATCTCCAACGGGGTCGCGTACCAGGCCGAGGACGGCTCGGTGTATTTCGCGATCGACCGCTTCCCGGCCTACGGCCGGTTGTCGCGGCTCGACACGCGCGAGATCCAGTCCGGCGCGCGGGTCGCGCAGGATGACTACGCCAAGGAGAACGCGCAGGACTTCGCGCTCTGGAAGGCGGCGAAGCCCGAGGACGAGGCCTGTGCCGCGGCCTGGGATTCCCCGTGGGGCCGCGGGCGCCCGGGGTGGCATCTCGAGTGCTCGGCGATGGCGATGGCGCTCCTCGGCGAGACCCTCGACATCCACGCCGGCGCGGTCGACCTCGTCTTCCCGCACCACGAGGACGAGATCGCGCAGAGCGAGGCGGCGACCGGGAAGCCCTTCGCCCGCTGCTGGTGTCACGGTGAGTTCCTGCTCACCGACGGCGCGAAGATGGCGAAGCGCGTGGGGAACGTGCAGAACGTCGCCGACCTCCGTGCCAATGGTGTCAGCGGCGCGGCGGTCCGGCACTTTGTCTTCTCGACCCATTACCGGAAGCAACTCAACCTCGCGGGCGAGGCGCTCGAGGGGTCGATGGAGGCGGTGCGTCGCCTGCGGGACTTCGCCGATCGGCTGGCGGCGGCGCGGGGCGGGACAGCGGGGCTGGCCGAGGCGGCGGAGGCGGTCCTCGTGGCCGTCCGAGCGGCGCTGGCCGACGATCTTGATGCGCCGGCCGCCGTGGCGGCGCTTTTCGACTTCGTCCGGGCCGCCAACCGTGAGCTCGATCTGGGCGGGAGCGATGCGCTCGCGCTCGCGCGGGCCCGAGAGGTCTTCGCCGCGGTGGATGGGGTGCTCGACCTCGTGCCGGAGCCCGCGGCGGCGGATGCGGAGCTCGCCGCGTGGGTCGAGTCACAGCTCGTGGCGCGCGCCGAGGCGCGGTCGCGCCGGGACTTCGCCGCGGCCGATGCCATTCGGGGCGAGATGGAGGCGCGGGGGGTCGTGGTCGAGGATGGTGCCGGCGGGACGCGCTGGAAGCTCGTGCGCTGATTGACCCCCCGGGGTGGTCCCGCTATTCTTCGAGGCTCGCGCTGGACTTCGGTGTCGCCGACGTAGCTCAGCTGGTAGAGCACCCGATTTGTAATCGGGCGGTCGCGAGTTCGATCCTCGCCGTCGGCTCTGGGGCAGGGCAGCCGTCGGCGGGGGAGCAGGGTGGGGTACCCAAGTGGCCAACGGGAGCAGACTGTAAATCTGCCGGCTTATGCCTTCGAAGGTTCGAATCCTTCCCCCACCATTTGCAGGACGTAGGCGGCGGGGCGAGGGTGATGCTCGAGTGATGCGGGAGTAGCTCAGCTGGTAGAGCGCAAGCCTTCCAAGCTTGATGTCGCGGGTTCGAGCCCCGTCTCCCGCTCTGTGAGGTTGAAGGGGTGAGTGGTCAGGGAGCGGGTCGCTGGTGCGCGTTCCCCTGGCCCCTAATCCCTCCGACCAGAAGTCTGCAGGACCCGCACGCATAGCTCAGTCGGTAGAGCACATCCTTGGTAAGGATGAGGTCACCGGTTCGATCCCGGTTGCGTGCTTGAGGTGGACGGGGAGAGTGGCCGCGGGTCGGCCCTCCCCCCGTCGCCGTTCCCGGCCCCTGGTCCCTGGTCCCTGGTGCCTGGTGCCCCTCCGAGCCCCTTGCTCGGCGGTCCCATCCCATCTACGTTACGAGGCTTGCCTCCCTAGCGCCCCTTTCGGGTGCCGGGGAGGCCTGGCTCGTCCGACGGAGGATGGGCCGGTGAACCTGTGACTCGAGAGAGCCGCCATGCCGCGCGACAAGATCATCCTGGCGTGCAACGACTGCAAGAACCGCAACTACTTCACGACCAAGAACAAGCGCCTGCACCCGGAGCGCGTCGAGTGGAAGAAGTTCTGCCCGCGGTGCAACAAGCACGTGGTGCACAAGGAGACGAAGTAGGATGGCGAACGAGGTGGTGGCGCCGGCTCCGAGCCTCCCGCGCCGGTTGATTGCGTTCTATCAGGACGTGGTCGCCGAGATGCGGAAGGTGACGTGGCCTGACCGGCCGCAGGTGCAGCAGCTCGCCATCGGCGTGGTGCTGCTCTCCCTCTTCGTGGGCGCCATCATCGGCGTCCTCGACCTGGTGCTGCAGGGCCTCCTGGTCCGGCTCATCCCGTCCCTCTTCGGGGCCTGAGCGCGATGCATCGCTGGTACGCCATCCAGACCACCTCGGGCCATGAGAACAAGGTCCGGTCGCTGATCCAGCGGAAGATCGACGCGGATGGGGCGCCCGCCGAGGCGCGCCGGCTCCGTCAGGCCCTCGTCCCGACCGAGCAGGTGGTGGAGATCAAGCAGGGCAAGAAGGTGACGGTCGAGCGCAAGGTCTATCCGGGCTACGTGCTCGTCGAGATGGTCCTCGGGGAGGATACCCTCCACGAGATCAACGCCATCCAGGGCGTCATCAAGTTCGTCGGGAATAAGGAGCGCGAGCCCCAGGCGCTGCGGGACGAGGAAGTGCGGCGCCTCCTGGGCATCGCGGTCGAAGAGGAGACGGCCGCACCGCGTGAGGAGATCCCCTTCCTCGTCGGACAGGCCGTGGCGATTACGGACGGGCCGTTCACCGACTTCAACGGGACGGTCGAGGACGTGATGCCGGACAAGGGCAAGGTCCGCGTGTCGGTGTCGCTCTTCGGGCGGCCGACCACGGTCGAGCTGGATTACCTCCAGCTGAAGGGGCACTAGCAGGACGCAGGTTGCAGAGCGCCCTTGCGCGGGGCAGGCGTGTGATCCACGCCGAGGAGCGCACCGTCGGAGACCACGACGACGTGAAATACACCGTGGGAGTCGGCGGCACCCGTCAGCGCGTCCATCCGGACGCCGCCCGAGGCCGCCTCACGTTCCAAGAGGGGACACGATGGCAAAGAAGGTCACCGGTTTCGTCAAGCTGCAGATTCCTGCAGGCAAGGCGAATCCGGCCCCGCCGGTCGGCACCGCGCTCGGTCCGCAGGGGATCAACATCATGGCGTTCTGCAAAGAGTTCAACGCTCGGACGCAGGGCCAAGATGCGATCCTCCCGGTCGAGATCACGATTTTTGCCGACAAGTCGTTCTCGTTCATCCTGAAGACGCCCCCCGCGGCGTTTCTCGTCAAGCGCGAGGCCGGGATCGAGAAGGGCTCGGGTCAGCCGAACCGCAACAAGGTCGGCTCCATCACCCAGGCGCAGGTCCGGAAGATCGCCGAGCTCAAGATGCCCGACCTCAACTGCGACTCGCTCGAGTCCGCGATGGCGATGATCGCCGGCGCGGCCCGTTCGATGGGCGTGGAGGTGAAGGCATGAAGACCCACGGCAAGAAGTACCGCGCTGCCGCCGAGAAGGTCACCGCGCCCGCGTACGCCCCCAAGGCGGCGCTCGAGCTGGTGAAGTCGGCCGCATTCGCGAAGTTCGACGAGTCGATCGAGGTGGCGGTTCGCCTCGGTGTCGACCCGCGGCACGCCGACCAGGTCGTGCGCGGCACCGTCGTCCTTCCCGCCGGGACCGGCAAGAGCGTCCGCGTCCTCGTCATCGCCGTCGGCGAGAAGGCGAAGGAAGCGGAGGCTGCCGGCGCCGATTTCGTCGGGCAGGAGTACATCCAGAAGGTGAAGGACGGCTGGACCGATTTCGACGTGATGATCGCCACCCCGGACCAGATGGGTCAGGTCGGCCAGCTCGGGCGCGTCCTCGGCCCCCGCGGCCTGATGCCGAACCCGAAGGCCGGCACGGTGACGTTCGACGTCGGCCGCGCGGTCAAGGAGTCGAAGGCGGGCAAGATCGAGTTCCGCGTCGACAAGGCCGGCAACGTCCAGGCCGCGATCGGCAAAGTCTCGTTCGGCGTCGACGCCCTCGAGAGCAATTTCGCCGCCTTCATGGACCAGATCATCCGCTCCAAGCCCGCCGCGGCGAAGGGCGTCTACGTCCGCACGGTCGCCGTGTCCAGCACGATGGGCCCCGGCGTCCGGATCGACACCACCCCCTACCGGTAACCCGACGATGAAGCGAGCCGAGAAGGAACAGCTCGTCGCCGAGCTGCAGCAGAAGATCGCCGGCGCCGACGGGGTGATCTACACGGACTTCACCGGGCTGAACGTGAAGTCGATGACGGAGCTGCGTCGCCGCTTCCGGAAGGCGGGCGTCGAGTACGTCGTCATCAAGAACACCCTCGCGCTGCGCGCGGTGCAGGCGGCCGGTCTCGCCGGCCAGACCCTCAAGGGCCCCACGGGCGTCGTGGTCGCGAAGGACCCGATCTCCGCGGCCAAGCTCCTCTCCGACTTCGCGAAGGAGCACGACGCGCGGCCGACGGTGAAGGGCGGCCTGTACGAGGGCGCGGTCATCGATGAGGCGATGGTCAAGAAGCTGGCCAGCCTCCCGACCCGCGACGAGGCGCTCTCGATCCTCGTCGGCACGTTCAACAGCGTGCTGATGATGTTCGCGCTCGCCCTCGAGGCGAAGAAGTCGCAGCTCGAATCCACCACCTGAATCCCCCAGGCTTCGGCCTGATTCACCAGCCCCAGGATCCCCTGGGGGACCTTTACGGAGAGACAGTACCATGGCGAACACGACCCTGAGCAAGGACGAGATCCTCGACGCGATCGGCGGTATGTCGGTCATCGAGCTCACCGAGCTGATCGAGGCGTTCAAGACGAAGTTCAATGTGACCATCGCGGCCGTCGCCGCGGGCGCGCCGGCCGGTGGCGCGGGCGCGGGTGCCGCCGCCGCCGAGGAGAAGACCGAGTTCGACGTCGTCCTCAAGGACGCCGGTTCGAAGAAGATCCAGGTCATCAAGGTGGTCCGCGAGCTCACCGGCCTCGGCCTCAAGGAGGCCAAGGATATGGTCGACGGCGCCCCGCAGACGCTGAAGGCGGGCGTCTCGAAGGCCGATGCCGACGCCATGAAGGCGAAGCTCGAGGCCGAAGGCGCGGTCGTCGAGGTCAAGTGAGGCACGGACGCCCGGTCGGCGCCCCCCATCCCGGGGACGCGCCGACCGGGATCACCGTCCCCCTCACTCGACCCCGCCGATGCATCTGACGCTCCACCCGTACCACTCCCGCAGTTCCGTGCGCCCCGCCCCGGTCGGCTCCGCCGACCGGGGGCGTGGGCGTCTGTCGCCGTTTCCCCGGTGAGCCCCGAGACGCTATGATCACCCAGATCTCCTTCGGCAAGCGCAAGGTCGGCATGGAGATGCCGAACCTCCTGGACATCCAGACGCGTGCCTTCGAGTCGCTCCTCCAGCTGGACGCCGCCGCCCACGACCGCGAGGACGTGGGCCTCGAGCGGGTCTTCAAAGACCTGTTCCCCATCACCGACGTCCACGAGAACTTCGAGCTCGCGTTCAAGCGCTACACCCTCGGCGAGCCGAAGTACTCGGTCGAGGAGTGCATCGAGCGCGATATGACGTACTCGGCGCCCCTCAAGGCGACCCTCGTGCTCACCGTGTTCGAGCCCGATCCCGCCGACGAGAAGCGCAAGCGCGTCAAGAACCAGATCGAGAAGGAGGTCTACCTCGGTGAGCTCCCGCTGCTCACCGCGCTGGGGACCTTCGTGATCAATGGCGCCGAGCGCGTCATCGTCTCGCAGCTGCACCGCTCGCCGGGCGTCGTCTTCGAGGAGAGCACGCACCCGAACGGGCAGCGGCTCATCTCGTCGCGCATCATCCCGTTCCGCGGCTCGTGGGTCGAGTTCACCGTCGACATCCACGACGTCGTCTACGTCCACATCGACAAGAAGAAGAAGTTCCCGGCCACCGCGCTCCTCCGCGCCCTCGGCTACGGGACGAACGCCGACATCTATCGGCTCTTCTTCGGCGTCCGCGAGCTCGACCTCACCAAGCGGAAGGAAGGGCGTGACCGCGAGGTGATCGGCGCGATCATCGCCGAGGCCGTGGAGCTCCCTGGCGAGGCGACCGCCGAGGACGCCCCGAAGGCGAAGACGAAGAAGGCCCGCGCCGAGCGCGAGCGCGCCGAAGCGGTCCTCCTCGTGAAGGAGGGCGACGAGCTGACCGAGGAGGTCTTCCAGCGCCTCCGCCGGCAGAAGATCGACCGCCTCAAGGTCTTCGCGTCCTATCAAGCCGTCGACCTCCGTGACGAGCTCGACGCGTTCGAGCGCGAGGAGCGTCCGACGCCCCGCGTCCTCGCGATGGACGTCACCGACGCCGAGACCGGCGAGGTCCTCGCCGATGCCGGCCAGAATCTCTCGGTGACCCTCGTCAAGCGCCTCCGCAAGGCGGAGATCGCCCGCGTGAGCTGCTTCGTGGCCTCCGGCCGCGCCGAGAGCATGCTCGTCCGCAACACGCTCGCCAAGGACCCGACGAAGTCGGAGGACGAGGCGCTGCGCCAGATCTACTCGCTCCTCCGGCCTGGCGACGCGCCGAACAAGGAGACGGCGAAGCAGGCGCTCGAGCGCCTCTTCTTCTCGCCGAAGCGCTACGACCTCGGCCGCGTCGGCCGCTACAAGATCAATCAGCGCCTCGGCCTCCGGACCCCGGCGAGCCAGACCGTCCTCACCACCGAGGATTTCGTCTCGATCGTCCGCCATCTCGTGGAACTCCACGAGGGGCGTGGCGGGATCGACGATATCGACCACCTCGGCAACCGCCGCATCCGCTCGGTCGGCGAGCTGATCGCCAATCAGTTCTCCGTCGGCCTCTCGCGCATGGCGCGGTTGGTCAAGGAGCGGATGGGGATCAACCAGGACAGCGAGAAGATCTCGCTCGACGACCTCGTGAACGCCCGCACCGTCTCGGCGGTCATCCAGGCGTTCTTCGGCTCGTCGCAGCTCTCGCAGTTCATGGACCAGACGAACCCGCTCGCCGAGCTGACGCACAAGCGGCGCCTCTCGGCCCTCGGCCCGGGCGGCCTGACCCGCGAGCGCGCGGGGTTCGAGGTCCGCGACGTGCACTACTCGCAGTACGGCCGGATGTGCCCCATCGAGACGCCGGAAGGCCCGAACATCGGCCTCATCACGTCGCTCGCCTGCTTCGCGCGGGTGAACGACCTCGGCTTCGTCGAGACTCCGTATCGCATCGTGAAGGGTGGGAAGGTCACGAATGAGATCGCGTGGCTCGACGCCACGCGCGAGGAGCACGCCGTCATCGCGCAGGCGAACGCGCGGCTCAACCCGGATGGCAGCTTTATGGATGAGCTGGTGCTCTGCCGCCAGCAGGCGGACGTGCCGCTTCTCCCGCCGTCTCGCATCGACTTCATGGACGTCGCGCCCGAGCAGCTCGTCTCGATCGCGGCGGCGCTGATCCCGTTCCTCGAGCACGACGACGCGAACCGCGCGCTGATGGGCTCGAACATGCAGCGGCAGGCCGTGCCGCTCCTCAACCCGCAGACGCCGTTCGTCGGCACCGGGCTCGAGGAGAAGGTCGCGGTCGACTCCGGCGCGGTGGTGATCGCCAAGCGCGCGGGTGTCGTGATGCGCGTCACCGCCGATGAGATCGTCGTCGACGCCGGCCGCGGGCGTGCCCGTGACGGCGAGACGCCGCTCGCCGGCCTCTACCAGCAGGATCGGTACAAGCTCCGCAAGTACCTCCGCACCAACCAGGACACCGCCCTCAACCAGCGGCCGCTCGTCGCCGTCGGGCAGAGGGTGAAGGCGGGCGAGGTCCTCGCCGACGGCTCCGGCACGCAGTTCGGCCAGCTCGCGCTCGGCTCGAACGTGACCGTCGCCTTCATGCCCTGGTACGGCCACAACTTCGAGGACGCGATCGTCCTCTCGGAGCGCCTGGTCAAGGACGACGTCTACTCGTCGATCCACATCCAGGAGCACGAGCTCCACGTCCGCGACACCAAGCGCGGCCAGGAGGAGATCACGCGCGAGGTCCCGAACGTCTCCGAGGACGCGCTTCTCGACCTCGACGAGCGGGGCATCGTCCGCATCGGCGCGCACGTGCGCCCGGGCGACATCCTCGTCGGCAAGATCACGCCGAAGGGCGAGACGGAGCTCTCCCCCGAGGAGAAGCTCCTCACCGCGATCTTCGGTGAGAAGGCGAAGGACGTGAAGGACTCGTCGCTCAAGGTGCCGCCGGGCGTCGAGGGCGTGGTCATCGACGTGAAGATCTTCTCGCGGGTCGAGGACGCGGTCGTCGAGAAGGATCGCGGCGAGCGCATCGGTGAGGTGCGCCGGCTCGAGGGCGAGGAGAAGGTGCGCGTGAACGACGCGCGTGACGCGGAGATCAAGTCGCTCCTCGTCGGCGAGAAGGTCGCGCTCGCGCTCCAGAGCGGCACGGTGGAGGAGGCGATCGCCCCGGGGACCGTCCTGACCGAGGCGATGCTCCGCGACCTGCGGCTCATCACGCTTGACCTCAAGACGTTCCGGGTCGAGGACAAGAAGGCGAATACCGCCATCCGCGCGATCATCGACGCGGCGGACGCGGTGAAGGCGAAGATCGAGGAGCGCGCGGAGGAGCGGATCGACCGCATCCTGCAGCCCGACGAGCTCCCGCCGGGCGTGCTTCAGCTGGTCAAGGTCTACCTCGCCGAGAAGCGGAAGGTCTCGGTGGGTGACAAGATGGCCGGCCGCCACGGCAACAAGGGTATCGTCGCCCGCATCGTCCCCGAGGAGGATATGCCGTTCCTCCCCGATGGCCGTCCGGTCGACATCGTGCTCAATCCCCTCGGCGTGCCTTCGCGCATGAACGTGGGGCAGATCCTCGAGACCCACCTCGGGTGGGCCGCGAAGATCCTCGGCTTCTACGCGAAGACTCCGGTCTTCCAGGGGGCGAGCGAGCGCGAGATCGGTCTCTCACTGCGTCTCGCCGGCCTCGAGTGGGTCCGGCGCTCGCTGCGGCTCGCCGCGCCGACCCCCGCGCCGACCCCGGACGAACTCCGGGCGGTGCTCGACGACCTGCGGCCGACGCCGGAGGAGGGCGAGAAGGTCGAGCTGCTCCACGACGCGTCGCTCAATGACCTCGCCGGCCGTGGGATGAGCGCCGAGGCGAAGGCGCTCGGCGGGCGGGTGTTCGACTATCTCGTGGCCGCGGCGAAGGAGCTCGCGGCGCGTGAGGCGGAGGCCACCGGTCACGCCATCGCGCACCACGAGGCCGAGCTGGCCGCGGAGGGCGGGTCCACCGCCGCCAAGGCCGAGCTCAAGAAGGCGCTGAAGGAGCTCGAGAAGCGCGCCGGGCTCGACGCCGCCGCGCTCCTCGAGGCGATGGGCCACCCCGCGCTCGCGGCGATGCTCGGCAAGAAGAGCGACGCCGACGTCGACGCGGCGGCGGTCGAGCTCATTCGGGCCGGCGGCCTGCTGCCGGGCGGGAAGGTGCGCCTGCGCGACGGGCGGACCGGGGAGGGCTTCGCCAACCCCGTCACCGTCGGCGAGGTGTATATGCTCAAGCTCAGCCACCTCGTGGACGACAAGATCCACGCCCGCAGCATCGGCCCGTACAGCCTCGTCACGCAGCAGCCGCTCGCGGGCAAGGCGCAGTTCGGTGGCCAGCGCTTCGGTGAGATGGAAGTGTGGGCGCTCGAGGCGTACGGCGCCGCGCACACGCTGCAGGAGATCCTCACGGTGAAGTCGGACGACGTGAACGGCCGGTCGCGCGTGTACGAGGCGATCGTGAAGGGGCAGAACCTGCCCGAGCCCGGCACGCCGGAATCGTTCAACGTGCTCGTGAAGGAACTGCAGGCCCTGGGTATCCACGTGACCATGGACGCGAACGCCGAAGGCGGCGCGGCCCTTGGCGGGGAGGAATAACCGATGATCGATTTCCGTAGCGCCCGTGAGAAGGCGGCCTCCGCCTTCGATTACATCCGCGTCCGCATCGCGGCCCCCGAAGAGGTCCGCGGGCCGCGCGACCCGAAGGAGCGCGAGCGGCTGGAGATGGCCGGCCTCCGCACCTGGTGGTCGTGGGGCGAGGTCACCAAGCCGGAGACGATCAACTACCGGTCTTTCAAGCCGGAGAAGGACGGTCTCTTCTGCGAGAAGATCTTCGGCCCGGTGAAGGACTGGGAGTGCCACTGCGGGAAGTACAAGCGCATCCGCTATCGGGGCGTGATCTGCGACCGCTGCGGCGTCGAGGTGACGCTCAGCAAGGTGCGGCGCGACCGGATGGGGCACATCGAGCTCGCCGTCCCCGTCGCGCACATCTGGTTCTTCAAGACCCTCCCCAGCCCGATGGGGAACCTGCTCGACCTGACGCTGCGCGACCTCGAGAAGGTCGTGTACTACTCGAACTACGTCGTCATCGACGCGGGCGAGCAGGAGGTCCGTGTCAACGAGCTGCTCGATGAGGAGCAGTACCTCCAGCTCAAGCAGAAGGCGAAGGCGGAGGGGGACACCGCGTTCCTCGCCGATATCGGCGCGCCCGCGGTCCGTGAGCTCCTCAAGCGGCTCGACGTCGACAAGGTCTCCGAGCAGCTCCGCGCGGAGGTCCTCGTCGAGACCTCGCAGCACAAGAAGAAGGCGCTGCTGAAGCGTCTCAAGATCGTCGACGCCTTCCGGAACTCCGGGGACGCCGAGGGGCTGCGCAACCAGCCCGAGTGGATGATCCTCGACGTCGTCCCGGTCATCCCCCCCGACCTGCGGCCGCTCGTGCCGCTCGACGGCGGGCGCTTCGCGACGTCCGACCTGAACGACCTCTATCGGCGCGTCATCAACCGCAACAACCGCCTCACCAAGCTCATCTCGCATCGCGCGCCGGAGGTCATCCTCCGGAACGAGAAGCGGATGCTGCAGGAGGCGGTCGACGCGCTCTTCGACAACGGCCGTCGCTCGAAGGCGATCCGCGGCCGCGGGAAGCGGCCGCTCAAGTCGCTCTCCGATATGCTCAAGGGCAAGCAGGGGCGGTTCCGTCAGAACCTCCTCGGCAAGCGCGTGGACTACTCGGGCCGGTCGGTCATCGTCGTCGGCCCCGAGCTCAAGCTGCACCAGTGCGGCCTCCCGAAGGCGATGGCGCTGGAGCTCTTCAAGCCCTTCATCATCCACAAGCTCGTCGACAAGGGCATCGCGGAGACGGTGAAGCGCGCCAAGAAGATCGTGGAGCGTGAGTCCTCCGAGGTGTTCGAGATCCTCGAGGAGATCATCCGCGACCACCCGGTGCTCCTCAACCGCGCTCCGACGCTCCACCGCCTCGGCATCCAGGCGTTCGAGCCGGTGCTCGTCGAGGGGAAGGCGATCCGCATCCACCCGCTCGTCTGCGCGGCGTTCAACGCCGACTTCGACGGCGACCAGATGGCCGTGCACGTGCCGCTCTCGTATGAGGCGCAGCTCGAGGCGCGCGTTCTGATGCTCTCGTCGAACAACATCCTCAAGCCGTCCGACGGCCGTCCGGTCGCCGAGCCGTCGCAGGACATCGTCCTTGGCTGCTACGTCGCGACCAAGGCCCCGGTGGGCTTCGACGCGCTGCTCAAGGACGCGAAGGCGCAGGCCAAGCTCCGCACCTTCGGCGCCGCGTCGGAGGTCGAGATGGCGCTGGCCCTCGGCCAGCTCCAGATCCACTCGGCGGTCCGCTATCTCGCGCGCACTGCCGAGGGTGGCCGCGCCTGGGCGATCACCACCGCCGGCCGCGTGCTGTTTGACGGCATCGTCCCGCCGGAGCTCCCGTTCCAGAATCGGGAGATGAAGAAGAAGGTCCTCGGCGAGCTCGTCTTCGAGTCGTACCGGAAGGCCGGCCTCGCGGGCACCGTCGCGTTCCTCGACCGTCTGAAGGAGTTCGGCTTCCGGAACGCCACCCGCGGCGGCGTCTCGATCGCCATCGAGGACCTCGAGATCCCGGCCGAGAAGGAGACGCTCCTCGAGGAGGCCACGGCGCGCGTCGCCCGCTTCCAGAAGGCGTACCAGACCGGCAACATCACGAACGGCGAGCGCTACAACAAGGTCATCGACACCTGGACGCACGCCAACAACGACATCGCCGACGCGATGGTGAAGCGGATGCGGGAGTCCCAGCAGGGCTTCAACACCGTCTTCATGATGTTCGACTCCGGCTCCCGTGGGTCGCGCGACCAGATCCGCCAGCTCGCGGGGATGCGCGGCCTGATGGCCAAGCCGCAGAAGAAGCTCACCGGCGGCATCGGGGAGATCATCGAGAACCCCATCAAGTCGAACTTCCGCGAGGGTCTCTCCGTCCTCGAGTACTTCTCGTCGACCCACGGCGCCCGGAAGGGCCTCGCGGACACGGCGCTGAAGACCGCGGACGCCGGCTACCTGACCCGCCGCCTCTGCGACGTCGCGCAGGACGTGACGATCACCGAGGAGGATTGCGGCACGGTGATGGGCCTCGACATCGGGGCGCTGAAGGAGGGTGAAGACATCATCGAGCCGCTCGCCGAGCGGCTCACCGGCGTCGTCGCGGCCGAGGATGTCGTCGACCCGCAGCTGTTGGACGAGGCGGGGCGCCCGCAGCTCCTCGTCGAGGCCGGCCAGATGATGTCGGAGGAGGTCGCCCTCGCGATCGAAGAGGCGGGGATCGAGACCGTCAAGATCCGCTCCGTGCTCACCTGCGAGGCCAAGCGCGGCCTCTGCCGGATGTGCTACGGCCGCAACCTCGCCACGATGGCGATGGTCGACATCGGCGAGGCGGTCGGCATCATCGCCGCGCAGTCGATCGGCGAGCCCGGCACGCAGCTGACGCTCCGCACCTTCCACATCGGCGGCACCGCGGCCCGTATCGCGGAACAGACGGCCCGCAAGTCGAAGGTGGCCGGCGTCGTCGAGTTCAGCGATCGCCTCATCGCGGTCACCGACCCCGAGGGGCAGCGGATCGTCACCTCGTACGAAGGGGAGCTCTCGGTCCGTGCCTCTGCCGACCGGAACGCCCCCGTCATCGCCCGCCTCGCGGTGCCGCTCGGCGCCGTCCTGATGGTCAAGGACGGCGAGGCGGTCGTCAAGGAGCAGGTGATCTTCACGTGGGACCCGTACACCAACCCCATCATCGCCGACGTCGCCGGCGAGGTCCGCTTCGTCGACCTCGTCGAGGGGGAGACGGTCTCCGAGGAGCTCGATGAGCTCACGGGCCTCCGCCAGCGCGTCGTCATCGAGGACCGGGAGAAGAAGCTCCATCCGCACATCGAGATCTGGCAGACCAAGGGCGGGAAGGAGAAGAAGGTCCGCGACTTCGTCATCCCGGTGGGCGCCCAGCTCATCATCGAGGACGAGGCCGAGGTGGCCGCCGGCCAGACCATCGCCAAGATCTCGCGTGAGGCGTACAAGACGCGCGACATCACCGGCGGTCTCCCCCGCGTCGCCGAGCTCTTCGAGGCGCGGAAGCCGAAGGATCCGTCCACCATCTCCGAGATCGACGGCGTCGTCCGCTTCGGCGATATCAAGCGCGGCAAGCGCGAGATCTTCGTCCAGCCGGTCGACCTCAACGGCTCGGTCGACGAGTCGCAGCAGCCGCAGCTGTACGAGGTGGCCTCCGGCAAGCATCTCCGCGTGCACGAGGGCGACCGCGTGCGCGCCGGCGACCGCCTGAGCGAGGGACCCGTCAATCCGCACGACATCCTGCGGATCAAGGGCCCGCGCGCCGTCCAGGAATACCTCCTGAACGAGGTGCAGGAGGTGTACCGCCTGCAGGGCGTGAAGATCAGCGACAAGCACATCGGCGTCATCGTCCGCCAGATGCTGCAGAAGGTGCGCGTCGCCGAGCCGGGGGACACCGAGTTCCTCGAGGGCGAGAACGTCGACAAGGCGGTCTTCCGCGACGCCAACGACAAGGTCAAGAAGAAGAAGGAGAAGCCGGCGCAGTCCGAGCCGCTCCTGCTCGGCATCACGAAGGCCTCCCTCACGACCCAGTCGTTCATCTCGGCCGCGTCGTTCCAGGAGACCACCCGCGTGCTCACCGATGCCGCGATCCGCGGGGCTAAGGATGACCTCCTCGGCCTCAAGGAGAACATCATCATCGGGCACCTCATCCCCGCCGGCACCGGGATGTACCGGTACTCCGATGTGGATATGGACATCGAGCCGCCGCCGGCGCCGCCGACCCTGGAGTTCGGGGCCTTCGGTGCCCTCCCCGATAGCTTCCTGGCGCTGCCGGTGGAGCTCGAAGGGGAACTCCCCGCCGCCCTCCCCGACGAGGAATAGGCCGGCGCGGGTAAACGACGGGGGCGCGGACCAACGGTCCGCGCCCCCGTTCGTATATCCACGACCGTCGTGCCCCGGAACGCCGGTGGCGGCTCCTGGGCCGGCGGTGCATCTTCCGGCGTTCGTTCACCTCCACCCCCGGACCGTCCCATGGCTGAACACAAGGAAGAGTGGGGCTCGAAGCTCGGCGTGATCCTCGCCGTCGCGGGTTCCGCCGTCGGCCTCGGCAACTTCCTCCGCTTTCCCGGTCAGGCCGCCCAGAACGGCGGCGGCGCCTTCCTCATCCCGTATTTCTGCGCGCTCTTCCTGCTTGGCATCCCGATCGGGTGGGCCGAGTGGTCGATGGGCCGCTACGGCGGCAAGAAGGGGCTGCACTCCGCGCCGATGATCTTGGGCGTGATCGGGAAGGGGACGCTCGCACGCTATCTCGGCGTCATCGGCGTGCTCATCCCCCTCGGCGTCTCGACGTACTACATGTTCATCGAGACCTGGACCTTCGGGTATTTCATCAAGTACCTGACGGGCGGGATCGGGATCGACCCGTCGATGTCGATCGAGATGCAAACGAAGGTCGCGAACGACTACTACGACGCGTTCACGGGCGCCTCCGCCGACGGCTCGCTCTTTTCCGGGCAGGGGCTCAACACCTTCCTGACCTGGACCGTCGTCTTCGCGATCAACATCTGGTTCGTCTTCCGCGGGCTCTCCAAGGGGATCGAGAAGTTCGTCTCCTTCGCGATGCCGGTGATGGCGGTCTGTGCCCTCATCGTCCTCATCCGCGTGCTGACCCTCGGCACCCCGGACCCGGCGTTCCCGGACCGGAACGTGCTCGCCGGGCTCGGCTATATGTGGAATCCGAACTTCGAGAAGCTCGGCGACTTCAAGACCTGGCTCGCCGCCGCCTCGCAGATCTTCTTCTCGCTCTCCGTCGGCTTCGGCGTGATCATCAACTACGCCAGCTACATGAAGAAGAAGGACGACGTCGCGCTCTCCGGGCTCACCGCCAGCGCCACCAATGAGCTCTTCGAGGTCGGCTTCGGCGGGATGATCACCCTGACCGCCGCCGTGGTCTTCCTCGGGATGGCCGGCACGCAGACCGCCGTCGGCGGTGGCAGCTTCAAGCTCGGCTTCGCCACCCTCCCGGTCGTGTTCGCGCAGATGGGGAGCTTCGGCAACATCATGGGCGCGCTCTGGTTCCTGGTGCTCTGGCTCGCCGCGATCACCAGCTCCCTCTCGATGTACCAGCCCGCGGTCGCGCACCTGAAGGAGGCCACCGGGTGGAGCCACGGGAAGTCGACCTCGACGATCGCCGCGATCGGCACCGTCGGTGCGATCCTCACCCTCTGGTACAGCAAGGGTGGGACCTTCCTGAACACGATGGACTTCTGGGTCGGCACCTACGGCATCTTCCTGCTCGCGATGGCGCAGATCATCTACTTCGCGTGGGTCTTCGGCATCGACCGCGGCTGGAAGGAGATCCACGATGGGGCGTCCATCCGGATCCCGTCGTTCGTGAAGATCGTGATGAAGTACATCGCGCCGGCGTACCTGCTGATCGTCTTCATCGGCTTCAACCTCCAGTCGTTCAAGGCGGAGCTCGCGAACGCCACCGCCACGACGGGGGCGCGGGTCGCGTTGCTCACCATCCTCGCGATCGTGGTCTACCTCGTCGGTGTCACCTGGGTCGGCGCGCGCCGGCTCCGGGCGGCCGGCGTCGACCTCGATGACACTACCCCCGCCACCGACTGAGGAGCTTCCGATGACTGACACACTCGCCGTCGCCGCGGCTCAGGTGGGGCTCACCACCGGGGGCTGGGTCACGATGATCGCCTCGCTGGTCCTCGTCTGGGGCGGCACCTACTGGTGCTACAAGAAGACCCTGTCGTCCCCGGCTGACGAGAAGGTGCCGCCGGGCTACGGGGCCTGATCCCGTCGTTCGACCCGGCTGCGCCGGGTCTCGCCATCGCCACCGCGATCGGCCTCGGCTTCGCCGTCGGGATCATCCCCGTCGGCCTCGCCGAGGCGGCCGCGGTGGCGATCGGCGTTCTTGAGCCCTCGGGCCTCGCTGCCGTCCTCCTCGTCGCCTTCACCATCGGCCACGTCGCGGCGAAGTGCCCCTGGTATTGGGTCGGGACCCACGCGGAGAAGGTTCGCTGGGGTGTCGCGGTCCGTGGGGTCGCCCGCGCCCGTGCCGTGATCGCCCGCCACCCGAGCTATGGAAACGGACTCCTCGGCGTCAGCGCCGTGACGAGCGTTCCGCCGTTTCATCTGGCCGCCATCGCCGCGGGCATCGTGCGGATCCCGTTGCCTGGGTTCCTCGGGCTCTGCCTCGTCGGTCGGTTGCTGCGATTCGGCGCCCTCGGGGTGATCCCGAGTCTGGTGCGAGGGTGGCTGGGATGAGCGCGCGCCGGCATCCGGGGAAGCGGGCGCTGATCGCCGCGATCCAAGCGGATCCGGCGGTGATCGCCGCCGTGCAGACGCACGCGGCCGCGCAGGGGCTCGCCGAGGTCGCGGTCTGGCGGACGGTGCGCCGGTACCTCCACGAGATCATCCCGACCTTCAACCCGCTGGTCTATCGCGGTGTCGGGCACACCGCCGCCGCCGCGCTCCTCCGGGTGCTGTACCGCGTGACGGTCATCGACCACGCGCCGGGCGCGGCTCGGGCGCTCCCGCCCGACGCGATCGTGATCTACCTGATGAACCATCGCTCGAACGCCGATTACGTCGTGGCGAGCTATGCGCTCGCCGGCCAGGTCGCGATCTCCTGGGCGGTGGGGGAGTGGGCGCGCGTCTTCCCGCTCGAGTACTTGTTCAAGTCGTTCGGCTCGTACTTCATCCGTCGGCGCTATCGGGAGCCGCTCTATCACACCGTCCTCGAGCGCTATGTGCATCGGGTGACGTCGGCCGGGGTCACGCAGGGTCTCTTCCCCGAGGGGGGGCTCACGCGGGACGGTCGGCTGCGGCCCTCGAAGATCGGGCTCCTCGACTACATCATCGGGGCGGCGCGGGACCCCGTGCTCGCATCCCGAATGTACGTGGTGCCGGTGGGGCTCAACTACGACCGGGTGCTGGAGGACCGGACGCTGCTCCGGGAGCTCCGGGTCACCGAGGGGGGCGCTGGCAGCTCGCGGTGGCATCAGGTGGGCGAGGTGGTGTCATACCTAGCGTCGAGCTTCGGCCGGCTCTCCACCGGGCGATGGCAGCGGTATGGCCGGGCGGCGGTCGTGCTCGGGGCGCCGGTCTCGGTCGCGGCGTGGGTGGCGTCGGAGTCCGCCGTAGCCGACGCGGTCCCCGGTGGGTCGGCGGGGGTGCCGGGCGCGGTCTCCCCCGAGGACGTCCCCGTCTTCGAGCGTCCGCGGGCCGATCGGTTGGCGGCGGTCCAGCGCTTTTGCGATCGGATGATGGGGGAGGTCGGTCGGCTCGTCCCGGTGACCGCCGTCCCGCTGGTCTGTGCGGCGCTCCAGACCTTCGAGGCCGAGTATGTGTCCCGGTCGGCGCTGTTGGCCCGGGTGGAGACGCTGCGGGGGGCGTTGGAAGAGGCGGGGGCGGTGGTCGTCGAGCCGGCGCTGAGCGTGGCTGAGAGTTTCGAGCGGGCGTATCGGCTGCTCCGGATGCGGCGGGTGCTCTCGCGGGCGGGGGAGGGGTACCTGATCCTGCCCCGGGGGCGGGAGTTGGTGTCGTACTATGCGAACGGGATCGCGCATCGCTGCGGGGAGTGGGAGGCATCGGTCCGGTCCCGTGACGCCCTGCCGGTGGACGGGTTCTTCGGCCGTTGACCGGGGGCGCCCGGTTGTCTATTCTTCGGGGCTCTGGTTCCGTGCCGCCCGTCCGGGCGATCCACGTAGAGGCAGAAGGACGAACACCGAGAAACTGAATGCCGACGATTAATCAGCTCGTCCGGCAGAGCCGCCGCACCGTGGTGAAGAAGGACAAGGCGCCGGCTCTGAAGGAGAATCCGTTCAAGCGGGGCGTGTGCACGCGTGTGTACACCACCACCCCCAAGAAGCCGAACTCAGCGCTGCGCAAGGTGGCGCGTGTCCGTCTCGTGAATGGCTTCGAAGTCACGGCGTACATCCCGGGGGAAGGCCACAACCTGCAGGAGCACTCGATCGTGCTCATCCGCGGTGGCCGTGTAAAGGACCTTCCGGGGGTGCGGTACCACATCGTGCGCGGCAAGCTCGACGCCTCCGGCGTGAACGGGCGTAACAAGAGCCGCTCCAAGTACGGGACCAAGAAGCCGAAGGCGGGTGCCCCGGCTGGAGGGAAGAAGTAAATGAGCCGCCGTAAGAGTGCCGTGAAGCGCACCATCCTCCCGGATGCGCGCTATGACAGCCAGACCGTCTCCAAGTTCATCAATGTCCTCATGTACGCCGGCAAGAAGGCGACCGCCGAGCGGATCTTCTACGGGGCGATGGATGTGGTGGAGGCGAAGTCGGGCCAGACCGGGGTGACGGTCTTCAAGCAGGCGCTGTCGAACCTGAAGCCGGTCGTTGAGGTGAAGTCGCGCCGCGTCGGCGGTGCGACGTACCAGGTGCCGGTCGAGGTCCGTCCGGACCGTCGGACCGCGCTGGCGATGCGGTGGTTGATCTCGTACTCGCGCGACCGTAACGAGAAGTCGATGGCGGAGAAGCTCGCCGCCGAGACGCTGGCGGCGGCGAAGGGCGAGGGGAATGCGATCAAGAAGCGCGAGGACACGCACAAGATGGCCGAGGCCAACAAGGCGTTCGCGCATTACCGCTGGTAGGCTGAAGGCTGGAGGCTCAAAGTGTTAAGCCTCCAGCCTTTAGCTTCTGGCTCGGCGGTTGACAGCCGGCTGGAACAGACTACCTTTATCAGGCTGGGGTGAATCGGCGTCAGTCGGCGCATCCCAGCACGGTGACCACGCAGTCGGTGAGACGGTCACCCCGGGGAACTGCGCCCCGGCCAGATGGGCCCGCCAACGTCGGCACGAGTGACGCGCGGGGGGAGTGGACAGCCCGACCGATCCCGCCTGGGCAGGTGCCCGGCGCCGCGGTTCCCGAAAAGCCCGCAGGACAATTCGACGTCGGGTGGTGTTGGCGCTGACACCCGGCGCGCCGTGGGTCCCCAGCCGCGCAGGAGTGGCGGCTGTACCCGGCGAGAGCGGATGGAGACCGGTCCCCCGGATCAGCTGGTGGGGGGGATGCCTGGTCCAGCCGCGTTTTTGTTGGGGCAGGGCCGCCAACCGGCGGGCAGGGCGTAGCGCAGAGCAGGACCTGAGAAGCGTGTGGGCAGGGCGCAGGGCAGGACCCACATCACTGAATCCGTACCCGACCGATACCGAGACGATGGCACGCACGACCGATCTGAAGTACTACCGGAACATCGGCATCATGGCGCACATCGATGCCGGGAAGACCACGACGACTGAGCGCGTCCTCTATTATACGGGGAAGTCGCACAAGATCGGCGAGGTCCACGACGGCGCGGCCACGATGGACTGGATGGAGCAGGAGCAGGAGCGCGGCATCACGATCACGTCGGCCGCGACCACGTGCTTCTGGATGCGGCACGGCCAGTCGGACAAGAAGGGCGAGGGGCCGGAGTACCGCATCAACATCATCGACACCCCGGGGCACGTGGACTTCACCGTCGAGGTGGAGCGTTCCCTCCGCGTGCTCGACGGCGCGGTCGCGCTGCTCGACTCGGTGGCCGGCGTGGAGCCGCAGACTGAGACCGTGTGGCGTCAGGCGGACCGGTACAAGGTCCCGCGCATGATCTTCTCGAACAAGATGGACCGCGTCGGCGCGAACTTCGAGCGCTGCGTCGAGATGATCCGTGATCGCCTCACCAAGCAGGCGCTCCCGATCCAGCTCCCGGTCGGCTCGGGTGAGCTCTTCACGGGCCACATCGACATCGTCGAGCGCAAGCAGTACATCTTCGACAACGAGACCCTCGGCAAGACCTTCCAGGTCGTCGACGTCCCGGCCGAGTTCCACGAGGCCGTCGAGTCCGCGCGTCGCGCGCTGATCGATATGGTCGTCGAGCACGACGAGGTCCTGATCGAGAAGTACCTCGCGGGCGAAGAGCTCACGGTCGACGAGATCCGTCAGGCGATCCGCTCGGCGACGATCCAGATGAAGTTCGTGCCGATCCTCTGCGGCGCTTCGTTCAAGAACAAGGGCGTGCAGGCGCTCCTCGACGCCGTCATCGACTTCCTCCCGTCGCCGACCGACGTCCCCGCGATCGAGGGCCACGCGCCGCAGCACGACGCGACCGTCGAGACGCGCGATGTGAGCGACGACGCGCCGTTCTCGGCGCTCGCGTTCAAGGTCGCGACCGACCCGTTCGTCGGCCGCCTGACCTTCTTCCGCGTCTACTCCGGCGTACTGAAGGCCGGGTCGCACGTCTACAACGCGACCAAGGACAAGCGCGAGCGCATCGGCCGTCTGCTGCAGATGCACGCGAACAAGCGCGAGGAGATCGAGGAGGTGCGCGCCGGTGACATCGCCGCCGCCATCGGCCTCAAGGACACCCGCACCGGGGACACGCTCTCCGACGAGGAGCGTCCGATCATCCTCGAGGCGATGAAGTTCCCGACGCCCGTCATCGACGTCGCGGTCGAGCCGAAGACCAAGGCCGACCAGGACAAGATGGGCATCGCGCTGAACAAGCTCGCCGAGGAGGACCCGACCTTCCGCGTGCACACCGACGCGGAGACCGGCCAGACGATCATCTCCGGGATGGGCGAGCTCCACCTCGAGATCATCGTCGACCGTATGATGCGCGAGTTCAAGGTCGAGGCGAACGTCGGGCGGCCGCAGGTTGCCTACCGTGAGACGATCAAGCGCCGCGTCGACAAGGTCGAGGGCAAGTTCATCCGGCAGTCGGGCGGCAAGGGCCAGTACGGCCACGTCGTGATCAATGCGATGCCGGCGGAGCCCGGCCAGGGCTACGTCTTCGAGGACAAGATCTCGGGCGGCGTCATCCCGCGCGAGTACATCAAGCCGGTCGAAGAGGGGATCCGCGAGGCCCTCGAGAACGGCGTGCTCGCGGGCTATCCGATGGTCGACGTGAAGGTCGAGCTGATTTTCGGGTCGTACCACGACGTCGACTCGAGCGAAATGGCGTTCAAGATCGCGGGCTCGATGGCGATCAAGGATGCGGCGCGCGCGGCGACGCCGATCATCCTCGAGCCGATGATGAAGGTCGAGGTCGTTAGCCCCGACCAGTTCTTCGGCGACGTGCTCGGCGACATCTCGGCGCGGCGCGGCAAGATCGGCGGCATGACGCAGCGCGGCGAGGCGCAGGTGATCGGCGCCACCGTGCCGCTGAGCGAGATGTTCGGCTACTCGACCCGCCTGCGTTCAATGACGCAGGGCCGCGCGGTCTACTCGATGGAGTTCTCGCATTACGAAGAGGTCCCGAAGGCGAAGGCCGACGAGATCATCGCGAAGCAGAAGTAACCTCACCCACCACCCGTTCCACACACCACCTCAGGACGCACTCTCATGGCCAAGGCAAAGTTCGAGCGGAATAAGCCGCACGTGAACGTCGGCACGATCGGTCACGTCGACCACGGCAAGACGACCACCACGGCCGCCCTGACCAAGATCTCGGCGGACAAGTTCGGCAACACCAAGTACGTCGCCTACGACGAGGTCGCGAAGGCCTCCGAGTCGCAGGGGCGTCGTGACGCCACCAAGATCCTCACGATCGCCACGTCGCACGTGGAGTACGAGACGGATGCGCGCCACTACGCGCACGTCGACTGCCCCGGGCACGCGGACTACGTGAAGAACATGATCACGGGCGCCGCGCAGATGGACGGCGCGATCCTCGTGGTGTCGGCCGTCGACGGCCCGATGCCGCAGACCCGCGAGCACATCCTCCTGGCCCGCCAGGTGAACGTGCCGAAGATCGTGGTCTTCCTGAACAAGTGCGACCTCGTCGAGGACGCCGAGCTCCTCGACCTCGTCGAGCTCGAGGTCCGCGAGCTCCTCAGCAAGTACGGCTACGACGGCGACAACGCCCCGGTGATCCGTGGCTCGGCGTCGAACGCGATCGCCGGCAAGCCGGAGTGGATCGCGAAGATCGAGGAGCTCTACAGCGCCCTCGACACGTACATCCCGGAGCCGACCCGCGAGGTCGACAAGCCCTTCCTCCTCCCGGTCGAGGACGTCTTCTCGATCACGGGGCGCGGCACGGTCGCCACGGGGCGTATCGAGCGCGGCAAGTGCAAGGTCGGCGAGGAGCTCGAGTTCGTCGGCTACAACTCGGATAAGAAGACGATCGTCACGGGCGTCGAGATGTTCCGCAAGCTCCTCGACGAGGGCTTCGCCGGCGACAACGTCGGCCTGCTCCTCCGCGGCATCGACAAGAAGGACATCGAGCGCGGCATGGTGCTCGCCAAGCCCGGCTCGATCAAGCCGCACACGAAGTTCGAGGCCGAGGTCTACGTCCTCACGAAGGAAGAGGGCGGCCGTCACACGCCGTTCTTCAAGGGCTACCGCCCGCAGTTCTACTTCCGCACGACCGACGTGACGGGGGCGATCGAGCTCCCGGCCGGCACCGAGATGGTGATGCCGGGCGACAACGTGCAGATGAAGATCGAGCTCATCATCCCGATCGCGATGGAGGAGCAGCTCCGCTTCGCCATCCGTGAGGGCGGCCGCACCGTCGGTGCGGGCGTGGTGACCAAGATCCTCGCGTAACCAACGAACGGGCCGGGCCCGTGGGGCGAGTGCCCCGCGGGACCGGGTCCGAGTGGAGACTCTCATGGCTGGACGTATTCGCATCCGTCTCAAGGCATTCGATCACGCGGTGATCGACCAGGCCTCGGCGGACATCGTGCGGACCGCGGAGAAGACGGGGGCGCAGGTCTCCGGTCCGATCCCGCTCCCCACCAAGACGCGCCGGTGGACCGTCCTGCGGTCGCCGCACGTCGACAAGAAGTCGCGGGAGCAGTTCGAGCTCAAGACGCATAAGCGGGTGATCGACATCCTCGATTCCCGCGCCCAGACGGTGGACGCGCTGACGAAGCTTGACCTGCCGGCCGGCGTGGACGTCGAGATCAAGGTCGAATAGGGGCAGGGACCAGGTAGCAGGAACCAGGTGACGGGAACGGCATGCGCTGAGTCCTGACCCCTCCTCCCTGCGACCTGACCCTGAGAGTCCTCCGGCCGCAACGGTCGCCACACTCCGGTGGCTCCGGGCCGTGACTAACCAAGCGAGAGAACGATGATCGGAATCATTGGCAAGAAGCTGGGGATGACCCAGATCTTTGACGAGGCGGGGATGCAGATCCCCTGCACGGTGGTGGAGGCCACGCCGAATCCGGTGACCAAGGTGGTCACGACGGAGCAGGCAGGTTTCGCGTCCGTGGAGCTCGGCTACGGCGCGCAGCGGACGTCGCGCGAGTCGAAGAAGGGGGAGCGCACGCCGAAGGGGCGTCGGGCGACCAAGGCGGAGCTGGGGCACGCCGCGAAGGCGGGGCTCGGCACGGCGCCGGCGGTCCTCCGCTCGTTCCGGCTCGATGATGCGCCCGGGAAGGACGCCGAGGTCCCGACGTACGCGATCGGGGACGTCGTGAAGGTCGACATCTTCACCGTTGGGGAGATGGTGAAGGTGACCGGCACGACGAAGGGGCGCGGCTTCCAGGGCGTCGTGAAGCGCTACGGGATCGGCGGTGGGCCGAACACGCACGGCAACACCAAGCACCGTCGGCCGGGCTCGGTCGGACCGGGCACCGATCCGTCGCGCGTCATCAAGGGCAAGAAGATGCCGGGCCACTACGGCGCGGCGCGTCACACGCAGGCGAACCTCCGCGTCGAGAAGGTCGATGCCGAGCGGAACCTGATCTATATCCGCGGCAGCGTCGCCGGCCCGACCAACGGGATCGTCCTCGTCCGCAAGCAGGGGTAACCGATGGCTGACACGACCCACTTCGACGCGGCGGCCTACACGGCGCTCGGCACCCCGCGGGAGCGCGTGACGCTCCCCGCGGCGACGTTCGACGGCACCGTGAACCTCCCGGTGCTCCACCAGGCGGTGAAGGCGTATCTCGCCAACCAGCGTCAGGGCACGCACGCGACCAAGACGCGCCGCTGGGTGACCGGCGGCAACCAGAAGCCGTGGAAGCAGAAGGGGACCGGCCGCGCCCGTCAGGGCTCAACCCGCGCCCCGAACTTCGTCGGCGGCGGCACGGTGCACGGCCCGCAGCCGCGCGGGTACGAGCAGGCGGTGCCGAAGGGGATCAAGGCGCTGGCGCGGAAGAGCGCGCTCAATGCCCGGGCCCGCGAGGGCGCGGTGATCGTGATCGATCGCTTCACCTTCGAGTCGCCGAAGACCGGCCAGGTCGCGCAGCTTCTCGCTCGCCTCGGTGTGACCGGGCAGAAGACGCTCATCCTCACTGACGGCACGAAGCCGGCGGTCTACCTCTCCGGGCGGAACATCCCCGGGGTACAGGTCCGCGCGTACAGCGACGTCAGCTCCTATGACCTCGTCTGGTCGCAGGTCGTCCTCGTTGAGGCGACGGCGCTGGGGCAGACGCTGGCGCCGGTGACCGAGGCCCCCGCGGCCCCGGTGAAGGCGACGAAGGCGACGAAGGCGACGAAGGCGGCGCCGAAGGCGAAGGCCACGAAGGCGAAGGCGGCCCCGGCGAAGGCGCGGGCCGCGAAGAAGGCTCCGGCGGCCAAGAAGGCGCCGGCCGCGAAGAAGGCCGCGGCCGCGAAGCCGGTGGCCAAGAAGAAGGGGGGGAAGTAAGCGATGCCATCTCTATTCCGTACCATCGTCCGTCCGGTCGTGACCGAGAAGAGCTCGGCCGCGTACCAGGACCGCGGGGAATACACGTTCGAGGTCCATCCGGACGCCACGAAGACCACTATCAAGGCGGCGATCGAATCGCTGTTCGGGGTGAAGGTCACGGGGGTCTGGACGTCGCAGCAGCGCGGCAAGGCGCGCCGTGTCGGCGGGACCGCGGGGCTTCGGCCCCGGTGGAAGAAGGCCATCGTGACGCTCAAGGCGGGCGACACGATCGAGATCTTCGAGGGCTGATCACATGGGTATCCGTCAATTCAAGCCGGTGAGCGCCGCGACGCGGTTCCGTTCCGTGTCGGACAACGAGGTCATCACCCGCAGCACGCCGGAGAAGTCGCTGACCGCGCCGCTCAAGAAGAGCGGCGGTCGTGACAATCACGGCCACATCTCGATGCGTCGCCTCGGCGGCGGTCACAAGCGGAAGTACCGCATCATCGATTTCAAGCGGAACAAGCACGGCCAGCCGGCCACGGTCGAGCACATCGAGTACGACCCGAACCGGTCGGCTCGCATCGCGCTCGTGGTGTACGGCGACGGCGAGAAGCGCTACATCCTGCATCCGAAGGGGCTCGCCGTCGGCGACGTCATCGTGAGCGGGAAGGGCGCGGACATCCGCACCGGCAACGCGCTGCCGCTCCGTGAGGTCCCGCTCGGGACTGCGGTGCACAACGTGGAGCTCAAGCCTGGGAAGGGCGGCCAGATGGCCCGCTCGGCCGGGACGAGCGTTCAGGTCGTCGCGAAGGAAGGCGACTACGTGACGGTCCGCATGGCCTCGACGGAGATGCGGATGATCCACGGCGACTGCCTGGCGACGATCGGCGAGGTGGGGAATGCCGAGCACGAACTGATCTCGTGGGGCAAGGCCGGCAAGACCCGTTGGATGGGGCGCCGTCCGAAGGTCCGCGGCGAAGTGATGAACCCGGTGGACCACCCGCACGGCGGCCGCACGCGCGGCGGCCGGAACGTGGTGAGCCCCTGGGGCAAGAAGGAGGGCGTCAAGACGCGCAACACCAAGAAGGCGTCGCAGCGTCTGATCGTCCGTGGCCGGAAGCGCGGCAAGGCCACGCAGAGCTAACCGGAGAAACGTCCAATGTCACGCAGCATCAAGAAGGGTCCGTTCATCCAGGACGCGCTGCTCCAGCGGGTGCAGACGATGAACGCGAAGAACGAGAAGAAGGTCGTGAAGACCTGGTCGCGCGCGAGCACGGTGATCCCCGAGTTCGTGGGGCACACGTTTGCGGTGCACAACGGGAACAAGTTCATCCCGGTGTACGTCACCGAGAATATGGTCGGGCATAAGCTCGGCGAGTTCGCGCCGACGCGACTCTTCCGCGGCCACAGCGGGAACAACAAGACCGACAAGAAGGCGTCGCCGGCGCCGGCGGCCGCCGCGTCCAAGGGAGGCAAGTGAGCATGACTGAGGCTCGTGCCATCCAGCGGACCACGCGGCAGTCGCCCTACAAGATGCGGCTGGTCATCGACCAGATCCGCGGGCTCGGGGTGAATGACGCGCTGGCGCTCCTGAAGTTCTCGAAGAAGCATGCGGCGACGCAGATCTCGAAGGTGCTGTCGTCGGCGGTGGCGAACGCGGAGCAGGCGGCGCGCTCGTCGAACGCGGCGCTCGATGTGGACGCGCTGTACGTGAAGCACGCGATCGTGAATGAGGGGCCGAAGCTCAAGCGGTGGACGCCGGCGGCGATGGGCCGGGCGACGCCGATGATCAAGCGAACCAGCCACGTCGAGATCGTCGTGGCCGAGAAGGAAGGGCGATAATGGGACAGAAGACGCATCCGATCGGCTTCCGCCTCGGGGTCTCCAAGGCGTGGCGCTCCACCTGGTTCGCCGGGAAGGATTTCCCGGCGCTCCTCAAGGAAGACGCGCTCCTGCGGAAGTACCTCAAGGCCCGCCTCAGCGGCGCGGCGATCGCCGACGTGACCATCGAGCGGAAGCCGGGGAAGGTCGTGGTGACCATCCACACCGGCCGGCCGGGCGTGGTCATCGGCAAGAAGGGACAGTCGGTGGAGGAGCTCAAGACGGAGCTCCAGCAGCTGACGGGGAAGGATGTCGGCGTGAACGTCGAGGAGATCAAGCGGCCGGAGATCGAGGCGCAGCTGGTCGCCGACAACATCGCGGCGCAGCTCGCGCAGCGCATCTCGTTCCGTCGCGCGATGAAGAAGGCGGTCCAGTCGGCGATGCGGATGGGCGCCGAGGGGATCAAGGTGAAGTGCTCGGGGCGCCTCGGCGGGGCCGAGATCGCGCGCGTCGAGGGGTATCACGAGGGGCGGGTGCCCCTCCACACGCTCCGCGCGGACATCGACTACGCCACGTCGACGGCGAAGACGACGTTCGGCACGATCGGCGTGAAGGTGTGGGTCTTCAAGGGGGAGATCGTCGAGTCGCGGCGCGGCACGACATACTCCTCGGACGCGTAAGGGGGGAACCGAGAGATGCTCGCACCGAAGCGCGTCAAGTTCCGTAAGATGTTCAAGGGTCGCACGACCGGGCTGGCTCGGCGTGGCGCGACCGTGGCGTTCGGCACGTTCGGCCTGCAGGCGCTCGAGCCCGGCTGGGTGACGGCGCGGCAGATCGAGGCCTCGCGCGTGGCGCTGACGCGTCACATCAAGCGCGGCGGCAAGGTCTGGATCCGGATCTTCCCCGACAAGCCGGTCACGAAGAAGCCGGCCGAGACCCGCATGGGTAAGGGCAAGGGCTCGCCCGAGCTGTGGGTGGCGGTGGTGAAGCCCGGTCGGGTGCTGTTCGAGATCGAGGGCGTCTCGAAGGAGATCGCCCAGAAGGCGCTCGGGCTCGCCTCGGCGAAGCTCGGCGTGAAGACGAAGTTCGTGGCCCGTGAGGAGGCGTCGTCCGATGAAGGCTGAGGAGATCCGTGGGATGAACGCGGACGAGATCCGCGCGAAGGTCGCCGAGCTGGAGCGGGAGCGCTTCAACCTCTCCTTCCGGGGGGCGACCGAGCCGCTGAGCAATCCGCTGCGGCTGCGCACCATCCGCCGGGACATCGCCCGGCTGCACACCGTCCTGCGCGAGAAGGAGGTCGCGCGCTAACGCGCGCGAGGAGACCGAATGGCTGAGACCGTGAATTCCGCTGCGACGGCCCGGAGCGCGCGCAAGACGCGCCAGGGGCTGGTCGTGAGCGACAAGATGGACAAGACCGTCGTGGTCGCGATCGAGCGTCGCGTGCCGCATCCCGTCTATGGGAAGATGGTGACGAAGACCAAGCGCCTGAAGGCGCACGACGAGCAGAACTCGGCGAAGGTCGGCGACACCGTCCGCATCGTCGAGACCCGCCCGCTGTCGAAGGACAAGCGGTGGCGGTTGCTCGAGATCGTCGAACGCGCGCGCTGAGGAACTGACCGATGATCCAACAGGAATCCGTGGTGAAGGTCGCGGACAATTCGGGGGCTAAGAAGGCCCTTGTGATCCGCGTCCTCGGCGGCACGCGCCGCCGCTATGCCGGCCTCGGCGACAAGGTCGTGGTGGCGGTGAAGGACGCGCTGCCGAACGGCACCGTGAAGAAGTCGGACGTGGCGAAGGCGGTCGTCGTGCGCACCGTGAAGGAGACGCGGCGCAAGGACGGCAGCTACATCCGCTTCGACGAGAACGCCGTCGTCATCATCGACGACAAGGGCGAGCCGCGGGCGACCCGTATCTTCGGGCCGGTCGCGCGCGAGCTCCGCGAGAAGCGCTATATGAAGATCGTGTCGCTGGCCCCCGAGGTGCTCTGACATGCGCATCCTGACCTATCGCAAGACGGCCGGCCGGAAGCCAGCGATCCGTCACGCGCGGAACGCTGAGCGGACCGCGATGACGATCACCCGCGGGGACACCGTGCGGGTGGTGCGTGGCGACGACAAGGGGAAGGAGGGGAAGGTCCTCCGTGTGCACCTGAAGAAGGGGCGCGTGACGATCGAGGGGATCAACATCGTCAAGAAGCATCGTCGGGCGCGCACCGCCGAGGAGCAGTCGGGCATCGTCGAGATGCCGGCGCCGATCGCGGTCTCGAACGTGATGCTGCTGGACCCGAAGTCGGGGAAGCCGGTGCGCACCCGCACCCGGATCGACGCCGACGGCACCAAGGAGCGCGTCAGCGTGAAGAGCGGGGAGCCCATCCCCGCCGCCCGCTGACCGAGGACTGACCGATGGCGACGACCAAGCAGCAGGGCCAGAAGAAGGGTGGGAGCGGGGCGGGCGAGAAGCGCGCCTCGATGCTCCCGAAGGAGCACGCGGGGGCCGGCACGCCGGCGCCCGCGCCGCGGCTCCGCGGGCACTATGACCGCGTGATCCGCGCGCGCCTGATGCAGCAGTTCGGGTTCACGAACCCGCACCAGGTGCCGACGCTCCAGAAGATCACGTTGAATGTCGGGATGGGGGAGGCGATCAAGCAGCCCAAGGTCCTCGACGCCGTGGTCGACGAGCTCGCGACGATCACCGGCCAGAAGCCGGTGCGGACGAAGGCGAAGAAGTCGATCGCGAACTTCGGCCAGCGCGAGGGGCAGGAGATCGGCGTGGCGGTGACGCTGCGTGGCGCGCGGATGTGGGAGTTCCTCGACCGCTTCATCTCGACGGCGATCCCGCGCATCCGCGACTTCCGCGGGCTGAACACCCGGGCCTTCGACGGCCGCGGGAACTACAGCCTCGGGATCAAGGAGCAGATGATCTTCCCCGAGATCAACTACGACCTCGTGGAGCAGATCCACGGCATGGACATCACGTTCGTGACGACCACCAACCGGGACGATGTCGCGTTCGCGCTGCTGCGCGAGCTCGGGATGCCGTTCCGCGGCGACGATAAGCCGATCGTCGTGCAGGGCTGAGGAGACCATGGCCAAGAAGAGCACGATCGAGAAGAACGAGCGCCGGAAGCAGCTGGTGGCGAAGCAGGCCGCCAAGCGGAAGGCCCTGGCGGACACCGTCCGCAGTCTGAAGGTGACGGAGGAGGAGCGGCGGGCGGCGCAGGTCGCTCTGCAGAAGCTCCCCCGGAACGGGGCCGCGGCGCGCGTGCGCAACCGCTGCCAGCTGACGGGGCGCAGCCGCGCCTACATCGGCACCTTCGGGCTGAGCCGTATCGCGTTCCGGGAGCTGGCCCTGCAGGGGCTCATCCCCGGCGTGCGGAAGGCGAGCTGGTAGTCCGCTGGCGCCGACCGTCGGGTCGGCGTCGTAGGTCCCACACGGGGGTAGGCCCGCGCGCACGAGGCGCCGGGAACCGCTCCCATCCCTTCCTACCGGTCCGGCCCCGCCGGATACCCTAGGAGACCGAGTCCCACCATGAGCATGAATGACCCGATCGCCGATATGCTCACGCGGATCCGCAATGCCGTCGCGTCACGGCATCGCCGCGTGGATGTCCCGGTGTCCAAGATGAAGGCCGAGATCGCCCGCCTGCTGCTGGAGTCCAACTTCATCAGCGGCTTCAAGACGGTCGAGACCGAGGAGGGCCGCAAGGTCCTCCGTCTCGCCCTCAAGTACGCCGGCACGACCCCGGTCATCCGGCAGCTCCAGCGCGTCTCGACCCCTGGCCTCCGGCGGTACGTCGGGGCGTCGGAGATCCCGCGCGTCCGCAACGGCCTCGGCGTCGCGATCCTCAGCACCTCGCAGGGGCTGATGACCGACCGGCAGGCCCGCTCCGCTCGTACGGGCGGCGAACTCATCGCCCTCGTCTGGTAAGGAGCCGCTCATGTCGCGAATCGGAAAGATGCCGGTGACGATCCCGGCGGGTGTGACGGTCACGGTGGGTGCGGGGAACGTCGTCTCGGTGAAGGGCCCCAAGGGGGAGCTCTCCCGGACGATCAACGCGGACCTCACGATCACGATCGAGGGGAGCACGCTGACGGTCACGCGGCCGTCGGACGAGCCGACCCACAAGTCGCTCCACGGCCTCTCGCGGACCCTTATCGCCAACATGGTCGAGGGGTGCGCGAAGGGGTACGTGAAGCAGCTGGAGATCACGGGCGTCGGCTTCAAGGCCGAGCCGAAGCCGTTCGGGCTGCAGCTGGCGCTGGGCTTCTCGCACCAGATCCAGTACAAGGCGCCGGCGGGGATCACGCTGACCGCGCCGCAGCCGACGCAGGTCGTGATCGCGGGACCGGACAAGGAGAAGGTCGGGCAGGTGGCCGCGGAGATCCGCAGCCTCCGTCCCCCCGAGCCGTACAAGGGGAAGGGGATCAAGTACGCGGGTGAGGTCATCCGCCGGAAGGCCGGCAAGGCCGGGGGCAAGTAATGCCAGGGAAGCGTGTACCGAAGGGACGGGCGGCGCTCCGGGCGCGGCGGCACGTCCGCGTGCGGGCGAAGGTCTCCGGCACGGCCGAGAGGCCGCGGCTGGTTGTGTTCCGCTCGCTGAAGCATATGACCGTGCAGCTCGTCGACGACGTGCGGCACCACACCCTGCTGACCGTGACCGACGCCGGGCTGACCGGGAAGAAGTCGGAGAAGTCGGCCGAGGTGGGGAAGCGGGTGGCAGCGCAGGCGAAGGCGGCGGGGATCACGACGGTCGTGTTCGACCGCGCCGGGTACCAGTATCACGGCCGCGTGAAGGCGGTGGCCGACGGAGCCCGCGAAGGCGGGCTGGAGTTCTGACATGGCTGAACAGACTGGTGGGATGGGGGCGCCCGGCGGGCGCCGGGGTGGTCCGGGCGGCGGCCGCGGTCGTGGCGGTCCGGGCGGCGGACGTGGCGGGCCGGGCGCCGGTCGGAGCGGCCCGGGCGGCCGCGACGGCGCGCGTGGCGGGCGTGATGGCGGCCGTGGCGGCTCCCCGATGCAGGATCGCGAGGGCTCGGATCTCGTCGAGAACGTGATCGCGATCAACCGCGTGGCCAAGGTCGTGAAGGGCGGCCGGCGGTTCTCCTTCAATGCGCTCGTCGCCGTCGGCGACGGGCAGGGGAAGGTCGGGATCGCGACTGGCAAGGCGAATGAGGTCTCGGAGGCGGTCCGCAAGGCCGTCGACGGCGCCCGTCGCAAGATGATCTCGATCCCGATGACGGGTGCGACGATCCCGCACGAGATCGTCGGGAAGCACGGCGCGGGTGAGGTGTTGATGAAGCCCGCCGCGCCGGGTGCTGGTGTCATCGCGGGTGGCGCGGTTCGCGCCGTCCTCGAGTGCGCCGGGATCCACGACATCCTCACGAAATCCCTCGGCTCCACGAACGCGCACAACATGGTGCTCGCGGCGCTGGACGGCCTCAAGAACCTCACGACTGTCGAGCAGATCGCGCGCGAGCGCGGCGTCGAGGTCGCGTCGCTACCGTACCGGTCGCGGGCCAAGTCGAAGGAGGCCGTGTAAATGCCGCGGACCTTTGTGTGGCACCCCGGAAAGGGGCCCAAGACCACTGCGCCGAACACCCTCACGGAGGGGAAGGTGCGGATCACGCAGAAGCGGTCCGGCATCGGCCAGACCGCGCGGATGAACGCCACCCTGCAGGCCCTCGGCCTGCGTCACCACCAGGCGTCCGTCGTGCATCAGGATTCGCCGGCGCTGCGCGGGATGATCAAGCGCGTCCGGCACCTCGTGGACGTCACGCCGGTGGAGGAATGATCGAATGAGCGACGAGAAGATCACGCTGCACACTCTGGCGCGCACGCCGGGGTCGCACCGGAACCGCAAGCGCCTCGGGCGCGGCCCGGGCTCGGGCACCGGCAAGACGTCGGGCAAAGGCCACAAGGGCATCAAGGCCCGCGCCGGTCACCACGGCCCGGGCGGCAATAAGCCGCACTTCGAGGGCGGCCAGATGCCGCTCACGCGGCGCGTGCCGAAGCGCGGCTTCACGAATCCGTTCCGTGAGACCGCCCAGGTGGTCGGCCTCGACGACCTCGCCCGCGTGAGCGGCGCCGAGATCACCGTCGAGACGCTCGCCGCGGTCGGGCTCGTCTCGGCGTCGAAGGGCCCGGTCAAGCTCCTCGCCAACGGCAGCATCGACCGCGCGGTCACGGTCCGGGGCCTCAAGGTCTCCGGCGCCGCCCGTGAGGCGATCGTCGCCGCCGGCGGCAGCGTCGAGGGCTGAGATGGCACAGGCGAACCCGCTCGGCGCCCTCGGCGGCATCCGGAGCGTCCCGGAGCTCTGGCAGAAGATCACCTTCACCTTCCTCTGCCTGCTCGTCTACCGCGTCGGCTCGCACGTGACCGTGCCGGGCGTGGACGTGAACGCGATGATCGCGTTCTTCCAGCAGAACCAGGGGGGCGGGCTCCTCGGGCTCTACGACCTCTTCGTCGGCGGGAACCTCTCGCGGTCGACGGTCTTCGCCCTCGGCATCATGCCGTACATCTCGGCCTCGATCTTCATGCAGATCGGCGCCGCGGTCATCCCGACGCTCGACAAGATGCAGAAGGACGAGGAGGGTCGGAAGCGCATCAATCAGTGGACGCGCTACGCCACCGTCGGCCTCGCGGCGATCCAGGGGTACGGCTACGCCCTCTTCACCGCGGGCGTGCAGGGCGCCGTCGTGCGCCCCGGCACCGCCTTCACGCTCCAGATGGTGCTCTTCCTCACGACGGGCGCGCTCTTCGTGATGTGGCTCGGCGAGCAGATCACCGAGCGGGGCCTCGGCAACGGCGCCTCCCTCCTGATCTTCTTCTCGATCGTCGAGCGCTTCCTTCCGGGGATCCGTGATGCGTTCGGCTTCCTGAGCACCGGGGCCGTCTCGCTCCTCTCGCTCCTCGCGATGACCGCGGTGATGCTCGGCGTCGTCGCCGGCGTCGTCGCGATCACCCTCGCCGCCCGCCGGATCGCGATCCAGATCCCGCAGCGCACGATGGCGAAGGGTCGGCAGCGCGAGGCCGCGAAGAACTTCATCCCGCTCCGCCTGAACTCGGCGGGCGTGATGCCGATCATCTTCGCGCAGTCGCTCATCGTCGTCCCGGGTGCGATCGCGCAGTTCTCGGGGAACCAGTCGCTCGCGAACGTCGCGGATTACCTCGCGCCGGGCACCTGGGCGTACTTCCTCCTCTCGGCGATCCTCATCGTCTTCTTCACCTACTTCTACACCGCCATCATCTTCAATCCAGCGGACGTGGCGGAGAACCTGAAGAAGCAGGGCGGCTTCATCCCTGGGATCAAGCCGGGCTCGAAGACCGCCGAGCACATCCAGGACGTGGTCACCCGCATCACCCTCCCGGGCGCGATCTTCCTCACGTTCATCGCGCTCCTCCCGGTCTGGCTCGCCGACGTCTTCGACGTGCCCTTCCAGTTCGGTGGGACCTCGCTGCTCATCGTCGTCGGCGTTGCGCTCGACACGATGGCGCAGGTGCAGCAGCATCTCCTGCTCCGGAAGTACGACGGCTTCATGAAGAAGGGTCGGGTCCGCTTCCGCGGGCGGGGCGTGCCGACCGGCGGGTTCTGACGACGTGATCGTCGTCCTCCTCGGTCCGCCGGGCGCCGGCAAGGGGACGCAGGGGGAGCGGATCGCCGCGACCCTCCGCGTCCCCAAGCTCGCTACGGGCGACGTGCTCCGCGCAGCGGTCCGTGAGGGGACCCCCCTCGGCCTCGAGGCCAAGGCGGCGATGGACCGCGGGGACCTCGTCCCCGATGCCGTCATCCTTGGGATCATCCAGGACACCCTCGGTCAGCCCGCGTACGCCGCGGGCGCGATCCTCGACGGCGTCGTGCGCACCGTCGCGCAGGCCGAGGGGCTCGGCACGGCGACCGCAGCGCTCGGGAAGCGGGTGGATGTCGTCCTCGTCTTCGACATCGCCGACGAGGTCCTCGTCGCTCGGCTCTCGGGTCGGACCTCCTGCGACAAGACCAACAAGCCGTTCACGGGGCAGGCCCCGGGCGCTCCGTGCCCCGACGGGTGCGGCGGCACGCTCATCCGTCGACCGGATGACGAGCCCGACGCCATCCGGAACCGCCTCCGCGTCTATCAGGCGCAGACGGCCCCGGTCCTCGACTGGTACGTGGCGCAGGGCGCCAATGTGCGGCGCATCGACGCCGTCGGCGACTTCGATGCCGTGACGGTGCGCGCGCTCGCCGCCGTCCGCGCGTGATCCAGCTCAAGAGCCCACGCGAGATCGAGGTGATGGCGGCAGGGGGGCGGATCCTCGGCGCCACCCACCGCCACATCCAGTCCGCCATCGCCCCCGGCATCAGCACGGGGGAGCTCGACGCGATGGTCGAGGCCTTCATCCGCGGGCAGGGCGCCGTCCCCTCATTCAAAGGGCTCTACGGCTTCCCCGCCTCCGCCTGCATCTCGATCAACGACGAGATCGTGCACGGGATTCCGTCCCCGACGCGGATCCTGCGCGCGGGAGACATCGTGACGGTCGACATCGGCGTGCATCACGGCGGCTTCCACACCGACTCGGCGTGGACCTATGCCGTCGACGCGATCCCACCGGAGACGCAGCGCCTCCTCGACGTCACGGAGCGCTCGCTCCACGCGGGGATCGCCGCCGCCACCCTCGGCAACCACATCGGGGACATCGGGCACGCGGTCGAGGAGGTCGTCGTGCGCGCCGGGTACACCGTCGTGCGTGACCTCGTGGGCCACGGGGTGGGCACGAGCATGCACGAGGAGCCGCAGGTCCCGAACCACGGCAAGCCCAAGCGCGGGCCGAAGCTCCAGGCGGGGATGACGATCGCGATCGAGCCGATGGTGAATGTCGGTGGGGCGGCGACGAAGACCCTCGCCGACAAGTGGACGATCGTCACCCTCGACGGCGCGCTCTCAGCGCATTTCGAGCACACGATCGCCATCACGGCCGACGGGCCGCGGATTCTCACGACGCTCGGCTGATTCCCGCCGCCCGGTCCCGCAGATCGGGGACCGGTGCCGCCGCGGTCGGCATCGCCGACCGCCGATCCTTCACCCGAGTTGCGCCTCCACTGCGGCACGCGCCCGCGCGGCATCGGCCGCGCAGCGCGCCACCAACCGCTCCGCTTCCTCCGCGAGCGGCGCCCCCGCCGCCCGGTCCGGCATCGCCACCACGTTGATGCGAACGTTGTACACCGCGCCGCGGCACGCCGCCTCGGCGAGGAGCGCGGCAACGCCGGCATCGCTCGCGGCGTTGGTGTTGCCGTGCTCCGCCGCGAAGGCAGCGAGCGCCGCCACCTCGGCGCAGCAGCGCGCCGTCTCGAGCGGGGTCGTCGCCGCATCGACGAGGGCGCGCTGGATCGCCGTGTCGCGCGCGGTCGCCTGCTCCGGCGTGTCCTTCGGGAGCTGGTAGGCCCCCGAGACCGTCGCGTAGGCGGCGGCGTCCTCCACGCGAAGCGCGTCGAGGCGGCGCACCAGCGCCGCGGCCTGGAGTGCCCGTTCCTTCATCTCCGCCTCGACGGCGGCGTATTTCTTCCGGCCGACGGTGAGCCCCGCGACCATCTGCGCGAGGGCGGCGCCGAGGGCACCGGCGAGTGCGGCGACCGACCCGCCGCCCGGCACCGGCGCGGAGGAGGCGACCGTCGCGAGGAAGCCGGTGAGCGACTCACCTCCGGCGGCAGCGCTGCGGACCTGCCGCTCGAGCACGAGGTCCGGGGAGTAGGTCCGCCACCGCAGGTGCCGAGCCGCCGCCTCGAAGAGTGCGCGCTCGGGGACGAGCCCGACGACCTCGCTCCAGGTGGGAGTCACCCCCTGCGCTTCGGCCTCCATCTTCACCATCTCGTAGGCGCGATGTAGTGGCGTGGCGTCGAGGTCGACGAGGTTCATCGAGACCTGGGCCTGCCCATCCACTTCGAGTCCGAGCCCCTTCACGCCCTTGAGTCCGCCCGAGGAGCTGCGGACCGCCTTCGCGACCGCCTTCGCGACGGGGAGGTTGGCTTTGTCGCCGAGGTAGACGTTGAAGGCGACGAGGAAGGGGCGCGCCCCGATGACGGTGGCGCCCGCGGTCGGATGGATTGCGTTCGGGCCGAAGTCGGGGACGCGGTTCGGGTTGGTGCCGAGCTCCGTGCGGGCGAGCTCGAACTCGCCGCGTCGGATGTCGGCGAGGTTCACGCGGTCGGGGCGCGTCGCCGCGCGCTCGTAGCAGAAGACGGGGATGCCGAGTTCGCGTCCTACGCGCTCGCCGGCGGTGCGCGCGAGGACGATGCAGTCTTCCATCGACGTCCCCTCGAGCGGGATGAAGGGGCAGACGTCGGTCGCGCCGATGCGCGGATGCTCGCCGGTGTGGGTCGTAAGGTCGATCAGCTCGGCCGCCTTCGCGATCCCGGCGAAGGCCGCATCGCTGGCGGTGGCGAGGGGCGCCACGAAGGTCACGACGGTGCGGTTGTGCGAGGCGTCGCTCGAGACGTCGAGGATCACGACGCCGTCGATCGCGGCGATGGCGTCACGGATGGCGGCGATGACCTCAGGGCGGCGGCCTTCGGAGAAGTTCGGGACGCATTCGACGAGGGACATACGAGCTCAGGCGGGAGGTGAACCGACGGGAGAGGGGAGGTGTCGGGCGAGCCGCGTCAGCGGTCGTGCGGCGGGTCGTACTGTGGGTCGCGCAGGCGATCGCGCAGCCAGCGGTGCATCACCGGATTCCCCGCGAGGACGCTGCTCGGCTGCGTCGGATCCAGCGGGTCGCCCTCGACCGTGGAGACGATGCCGCCGGCCTCGGTGACGAGGAGCATCCCCGCGGCGAAGTCCCACGGTGCGAGCTTCGCTTCCCAAAAGGCCTCGAAGCGGCCCGCGGCGACACTCGCGAGGTCGAGGCTCGCGGCGCCGGCGCGTCGGACATCCGGGACCCCCGAGATCACGCGCGCCAGCTGCCGCTGGTACACGGGGAGGTCGTGCGGGTCCTTGGCGGGGAATCCAGAGCCGATGAGGGCGCGCGGTGGGTCGGTGATGGTGGAGACGCGGCAGGGGCGGCCATCGACGAGGGCGCCACCGCCGAGGGTTGCGGTGCAGCGTTCGTTCCGCGGCACGTGGAGGACCACGGCGGCGACGGGTTGGCCCGCGTCGAGCACACTGATGGAGACCGCATACTCCGGGAAGCCGTGCAGGAAATTCGTGGTCCCATCCAGCGGATCGATCACCACGCAGTGCCCCTGCCGCGCCTCGGCGCCGGCGCTCGACGCCGTTTCCTCGGCGAGGAGCGCAACGCCTGGGAGGGCGGGACGGAGGATGGTGAGGATCGCCGCCTCGGTGCGGAGGTCAACCTCGGAGACGAAGTCGCCCGGCCCCTTGGACTGCCAGTCGATCGTCCCGAGGCGGCTCGCCCCCTCGCGGATGATCGCGGCCCCCGCCTCGGCGGCCCCCGTGATCAGGCCGAGGAGCGCGTCACGCTCCTGTTGAATGCCCATTGGTCGTCCCGTACCTTCAGGTGATGGCACGCATCTTCAGCGGGATCCAGCCCTCCGGCGAGCTCCACATCGGCAACTATCTCGGCGCCGTGAAGAACTGGGTGGCCCTGCAGCACGAGCACCCCGCCTTCTTCTGCATCGTAAACTATCACGCCATCACGGTCCCCTACACGCCGGAGGACCTCCGGCGCCGGACCCGGGAGATGGCGGTCTCGCTCTTCGCGGCGGGGCTCGATCCCGCGAGGGCTGTCGTCTTCGTGCAGTCGGACGTCCCGGAGCACACCGAGCTCGCCTGGGTCTTCAATACGCTGACCCCGCTCGGTGAGCTCGAACGACAGGTGCAGTTCAAGGACAAGGCGGGGCGGCAGGAGCAGGTGATGGCGGGGCTCCTCAACTACCCCGTCCTGCAGGCCGCCGACATCCTCCTGTACCTCGCCGACATTGTCCCTGTAGGCGAGGACCAGGTGCAGCATCTGGAACTCTCGCGGGTGATCGCGCGGAACTGGAACGCGCGCTTCGCGCCTGACGCGCCGCTCTTCCCTGAGCCGCAGCCGCGGCTCACGCCGATGCGGCGCATCGTCGGGCTCGACGGGCAGGCGAAGATGTCGAAGTCGCTCGGCAACACGATCGGACTGCTGGAGTCCCCTGAGGCGGTCTGGGACAAGCTGCGCCCTGCCGTGACCGACGAGCAGCGGACACGGAAGAGGGATCCCGGAGAGCCGGAGCGCTGCCGCACCGTGTATCCGTTGCACAAGGCCTTCTCGACGCCCGCGGTCGTGGCCGAGGTGGAGGCCAACTGCCGCAGCGCTGGGTGGGGCTGCATCGATTGCAAGAAAGCGCTGCACGCCTCGATGACCGCGGAGCTCGCGCCGATCCAGGCGCGGGCGGCGGACCTCGCGGCGCGTCCGATGGCGGTCGATGAACTGCTGGCCGACGGCGGCCAGCGCGCCCGGAGGGTGGCGCGCGAAACGATGGCGGTGGTGCGGGACCGGATGGGGCTGGACGCGTCGGCCTAAGCCGTCGCGGGCGCACGAGCGAACGGAGGGCGAGGTCCGGTGGAACAAATCATCAAGACGGCGGTCGAGCGCGGCGCATCCGACCTGCACATCAAGGCGGGGGACGTTTTCCGCGCGCGCATTAACGGGCGGTTGACGCCGCTCACGAAGCAGGCCCTCACCCCCGAGCAGACACGCAGCATCGCACTGGAGCTCCTACCAACCGATGAGGCGCGGGCGTCGATCGACACCGTGCAGGACTATGACTGCTCGTGGGGGGCGCCAGGGATCGGGCGCTTCCGCGTGAGTATCTTCCGGCAGCGCTCAAGCTTCATGATCGTGATGCGTGTGATCCCGTTCGACGTGCCGAGTTTCGAGAAGCTCGCCGCCCCCCCGGTGTTGACCCGCATCGCGGAGGCGGAGCGCGGGATGGTACTCGTCACCGGCGTCACCGGGTCGGGGAAGTCCACGACGATGGCAGCCTTGATCAACCACATCAACCAGCACCAGAACAAGCACGTGCTGACGCTGGAGAACCCGATTGAGTTCCTCCATCGCGACCTGCAGAGCTCCATCACGCAGCGCGAGATCGGCGTGGACACGGATTCCTTCAGCGCGGGGCTGCGCGCGGCGCTCCGGCAGGATCCTGATGTCATCCTGATCGGCGAGATGCGCGACGCTGAGATGATCGATACGGCGATGAAAGCGGCGGAGGCGGGCCACCTGCTCGTGTCGACGCTGCATACCACGGACGCCCAGAGTACGGTGATGCGCATGATCGCGATGTTCCCGGCGGAGGAGCAGGACATGGTACGCGTCCGACTCGCGGAGTCGCTGCACGCGGTGATCTCGCAGCGCCTCCTCCCCCGTGCCGACGGGACGGGCCGGGTCGCGGCGCTCGAGGTGATGCTCGTGACCGAGACGATCCGCGAGCTGATGCTGGACCCGGACCGGATCGCCGGGATCCGCGACGTCATCGCCGACGGGAAGGAGTCGTACGGGATGCAGACCTTCGACCAGCACCTTGAAGACCTCGTGTGCGCCGGGACAGTGACGTACGAGGTGGCACTCGCGGCGGCGTCGCGGCCGAGCGACTTCCAGCTGCGCGTGAAAACGCTGGGGGCGGTCTGATGCGCGGTCTCCGGGGAATCTTCGCGCCAGTGGTGACGCCGTTCCGGGCGGGCACCGAGGACCTCGACCTCGACGGGTTTCGGGCGAATGCCCGCGCGCATCTCGCCGACGGGCTCGCGGGGCTTGTCGTGGCTGGTTCGACCGGCGAGGCGGCGCTTCTCGACGAGGCGGAGCGGACCGCCCTCGTCGCCGCGGCGCGCGAGGTCGCACCGCCGGACCGGCTCGTGATCGCGGGGACGGGCGCGGAGTCGACGCGGCAATGTGTCGCGCGCTGCCGTGCGGCCAAGGCCGCGGGCGCTGATGCGGTGCTCGTCGTCGCGCCGCACTACTACGCGAACGCGATGACCCCCGAGGCGCTGCGCGCGCACTATCAGCGGGTGGCCGACGCGTCGCCCCTCCCCGTGCTGCTGTACAACATCCCGAAGTACATGCACTTCGCGCTTCCCGCGGCGCTGGTGGCCGAGCTCGCCGGGCATCCGAACGTCGTCGGCATCAAGGACAGCTCCGGCGATGCGACGATGCTCGCGGGGTTCCTCGCGGCGCAGTCGGAGACGTTCACGGTGCTCACGGGGAGCGGCGCGGGGTTGCACGCGGCGCTGCAGGCCGGTGCGCGCGGTGGGATCCTCGCCGTCTCACTTTTCGCCGGCCCGACGGCGCTCACCGTCGCGAGCGCGCACGCGGCGGGGGATGCCGTGGCGGCCGCTGCGGGGCAGGCGATTCTCACCCCGTTGGCGCAGGTGGTCGTCGCAAAGCTCGGCGTCCCCGGCGTGAAGTACGCGATGGATCGTACCGGGCGCGTGGGCGGGGTCCCTCGCCTCCCGCTCCTCCCGCTCGACGCGGCGGGACGCGCCGAGGCCGACGCGCTGCTCCCGGCGTGACGCACCGCCCGCGGCCCTGGTGACACAGGCCATGACCGACGGGCTCCGGCTCCGCACCTTCGGCACCCTCGTCCTCGAGCGAGAGCGCGTGGACGCACCGTCGGAGGTGGTCTACCGCGCGGGGAAGCTCCTCGCGCTCCTCCTCCATCTCAGCGTCCACCGGGGGAGCGCGCTCCCCCGCGCCGTCGTCGCCGACCTCCTCTGGGGCGACGAGGCCCCCGACCGCGCCCGCGCCTCGTTGCGCCAGGCGATCAACTCCCTCACGCGCCTCCTCGGCCCCGAGGCGATCGAGGCGACGCGCACCACGGTGATGCTCCGGCCCGGTGCGGTGCCGACCGACCATGAGCGATTCCTCGCGGCGCTCGATTTCGACGCCGACGCTGCTTCGTCGGATCCGCTCACCGCACGGCTCGAGGCGCTGGCCATCTACCGCGGGCCCTTCCTGCAGGATGAGCCCCGCGTCTCCGAGGCGTTCGACGGGTGGGTGCTCGCGGAGCGGCAGCGGCTCCGCGCGGAGTTCCTCGAGGGCGCGCGCGCTCGGCGAGACGGCGCTGGCACGCGGCGCGGGAGCGGAGGCGGTCCGCGTCGCGATGGTCGTCCGCGCCGCCGAGCCGGAGGAGATGCTCTGGGCGACCCTCGCCTTCGACGGGCACGCGATGACCGGGAATGGCGCGGCGGCGCGTCGGGCTGTGGAGGAGTGGCGCGCGGTGCGGGCGCGCCCGGACGACCCCCTCCCCGCCGCGCTCGCGTCGCGGCTCGAGCGCGCGCAGCGCGAGCTCGCGCGCCTCCCGCGGGCGGTCCCGGCCCTCGACGCCGCGAACCTCGAAGGGGTGGGGACGCTGTTCGTCGGACGGCAGGCGTTGCTGGACCAGCTCACGGCGATGGCCGAGCGCGCGCGCCGCGGTGTCGCCGGGCGGGTGCTGTTGAGCGGGGCATCGGGGGTCGGGAAGAGCCGGCTCCTCGACGAGTTCGAGTCGCGCCTTCGACTTCGCGGGGCGCGCGTGGCGCGCGTCCGCCTCCTCTCCGCGATGCGGGAGGTCCCCTTCGCCGCCCTCGCAGATGCGACGCGCGTGCTCGCGGCGCTGCCGGGCGCGCTCGGCGTGTCGGAGTCCTCTGCGGCGGCGCTCGTCGACTTCCTCCCGGAGCTCCGGGAAAGCTACGCGCACGGCGGCGCATCCATCGACGCGGGGGACCGGGTGCGGCGTCGCATCGAGGCCTTCCGCGATCTCCTCGGTGCCGTCTCCGACAACCGCTTCGTGGCACTCATCGTGGACGACGCGCAGCATCTCGACGCCCGCTCGCGTCAGGCCATCGAACAGCTCGCCGCCCTGCGGGAGGCGCGCTCCTTCGTCCTGCTCGCGTCGCGGCCCCCGGTGGCGCTCGAACCATCGGCCGTGACGGTTCTCGAGGTCCCTGCCTTCGGGATGATGGAGGTGCGTGCCCTGCTCTCCTCCGCCACGCCGTGGCCGGCGCTGCCGTGGGCGGACGCACTCCTCGCCAACCTTGTGCAGCGCACCGGCGGGTTGCCGCAGCGGGTCATCGACGTCGTGCGCGCCGCCGAAGCGAGCGGGCTCCTCGTGAGGGGTGATGCCGGGTGGTCCACGCCGGAGCCGGAGCGGCTCGTGGAGCGGATCGGCGGGCTCCGGGATGTCGGGGAGATGCTCGCGGCGCTTCCGGGCGCCGCGAGACGACTGCTCGAGGTGCTTCGTGTGTGGGGGCGACCGATGCTCGAGGAGACGGTGCTTGGCGTGGCGGCTCGCCTCGACCCCACCGTCCCCGAGGAGGCGTGGCGCGATGCGCTCCGCTCGCTGGAGTCGCAGGGGTTATTGGTCGCCGGGTGGAACACCTGGTCGATCGTGCACGACTCGGTCGCGGAGGCGGTCGATGAACGCTTCAGCGGTACCGCTCGAGGGGCCGCGCTCGAGGCCATCGTGCGGCATCTCCTCGCCAGCGAGTCGCTCACCCCTGCGCTCCTCGACCAGGTCGCGCTCCTGTGTGGGCAAATGGACGCCCTCTTGTTGCTGTGCGAAGCGGTCACGGAGCTCACCCGGCGGGAGAGCTGGCGGCAGCACCGTCTCGGTGCGCGTCCGTTCTGTCGGCAGGTCGCCGCGGCGGCGGGCCATCCCGAGTGGGAGTTGCCGCTCTACCATCGCCTCGGGTGGGTCGCGAGGCAATCCCGCACCGGGCTCGCCTGGTTGGCGGCCCTTGGCGCCACGCTCCTCCTCGTCCTTGGCACCGTCACCGTCCTCGCCTGGCCCCGCCTCGTTGTGGAGGTCAAGCCGATGGGGGAAGATCTGGGGCCCTTGATCTCGGGGGACATCGACGGGGAGCGCGTGCTGGTCTTCCACGTTCAGCCCCGGGTCAGCGTACGGAACGCCTTCGGCACCCAGTATCGCGGCTTTACTGGTGGCGTCCGTGTGATGCCGCTGTACGGGCACGCGCTTGGGGATTCCGTCGCGCCGCTGGTCGATGGGATGGCGCAGTTCCGTGAACTCGGTCTCGAGTATCCGTCCATCGCCGACGTCCCGCCGGAGCATCTTGTACCGCGACTGCGCCTCATCGGCCCCGGGATCGTCTGGGGCTCGCGGACCATCGCGGTCCGCGGGGCGCAGGTCGGCGCACCGACGTCCTTCAGGATCATCCGGACGGTCATCGACGGTGCGGTCGTCCCCGTGGACGCCGCCGCCACGGTGACGGCCGGCGACAGCATCCGTGTGGAGCTGACGTTCGAGTACACCACGACGGGTCCGACCGCGAACTATGTCGTGGCCGCAGGGCCGAGTTGGGATCAATCCCCGGGAGCGACGATCCGGATCGCCGGTCTGCCGCGACCGGTCCAGGGCGCGTGGCAGACGGTACGGTTCGTCCTGCCCCCTGCGCCAGCGGGCCACGGGCATCTGGTCATTGCCTTTGGCGCTGAGGATTCCGCGGACCACCTGATGTCCGCCACCAATTGGGCGGTGGGCCCGCCGGTCTGGGGGGATGGGAACGACCTCGTCGGGATTTCCGAGGCGGAGGTTCAGTCTTTGCGGCGCACCGGGCTCCTCGTCGTCCCGCGCTACCTCTACGGCGCCTACGCTGGGCGGTTGGCACAGATCAAATTCGGTGCGAACACGTTGCCGGGAGTCAACCCGGTCGAGCCGGCCTACGGACCATTCACGATCCGCGGGTCGGCGATTGAGTTCGACGTCAGGCCGCGGTCGACGTCAGTGCGCTGAGCACCGCCCAAAGCGGTGAGGCGAGGATCCATCGGTCATCGGTGACGCGGAGGTGACCGGCGTCGTGGAGCCGGACGACGGCCTGTGCGGCGGGACCGGGCCGGCCCCCACTCGAGCGGTGGAGTGCCTCGACCAGCGGGGTGACCCACTCCGCCCGCGGCAGACGCGCCATCGCCCCCAGCAAGGTGCGGATCCCGTCGGGGCCGACGTGGCCGATCCCAGTCGACGGTGTCTCCTCGAGCCCCGCCGACGTGTGCAGGACCGGGACGACGAGGAGGCCGGCGACCGGCGTCTCGCGCAACGTCCGGAGAAGCCGAGCGAGCACCCGGACGTCGTAGTGGTGCGCATCATCCAACGTGACGAGGAGCGGCCCCTCGGCGGCGACGGCGGTCAAGAGGTCGTGGACCGCGGGGACCGCGTCGCTCGGCGGGTGCAGGACCCCCTCGTAGAGTCGGTCGATGGTGTTGGAGAAATCTGGGAGCACTCCGGCCGCGCCGCGGCACCATTCAAGCGCCACGGTGAGGTCCCGCAGACAGGCGCTGGGGATCCCAGCGGAAGACGCGAGGGCGACGAGCGGGACGGTGCGCCCCCCATCGGCGAGGCATCGGCGACCTAGTTCGCGAAGGAGCCAGCTCCGCCCCGTTCCCGGCGCACCGATGATTGAGACCACGGAGGCCCGTCCGGCGCGGGCACCGCGCCAGGCACACTCCAGCGCCTGCAACGCATGCGGGTGGATCGGCTCGCCGATCGTCCGCCCGCCCTCGCCGGCCTCCATCCGCTGTCGGAGCATCCGGAGACGGTCGGTGATCGCTGCCGCACCGCCGCCCTGGGAGTCGAGGGCGTCGAGACGGCGCGCGAGCTGATCGAAGGCGCCTCCGTCCCGGAGGGTGGTCGCGACCTCGAGCTGCATCCAGAGGAGCTCGGGAGTGTCCCCGAGGACCTGAGAGGCTCGGATGAGTATCGGGGCGAAGAGTCCGGGCACCGGCCCGCGCGCGGCGTCACTCCAGCCGCGAACGAGGGCGTCCAGGAGACGACGCTCAAGCCGGGTGCGGAGCTCGAGGATCCACGCCTTCAGACCCGACCCGGCCACGTCGAGCGCGCTCCCGATGGGACCGCCGAGCACGTCCAGCGCCTCGGACAGCCGACCCGCCTCGAGGCGCCGTTCCATGTCAACGAGGTCGACCCGGACGACGGCCCCGAGGAAGAGGCGACCGTTCACGTCGCGCAGGTGGTCGGCGCCGAGGGCCCGGCGGATCCGGAAAACCGACTGTCGGAGCGAATTCGATGCGTTCGCCTCGGAGCTCCCCTCCCATAGGAGGTTCCGGACCGCTCGTCGCGAGATTCCCTGTGGCCCAGCGGCGGAGAGCAAGACGAGCAGGACAGTTGGCTTGACGCCGACCGGCACGACCACTTCGGCCCCGTCGTCGGAGGTCGAGAGGAGTGCAAGGGAGGGTGACGTGACGATTCGAAATCGCATTTCGATTGGCCTCGGTACTTCAGGAGGAGCTGCGGACAATCTTCGTTACTTCCGTTATACAACCGTCAAAGGCAGGCGATTGTATCGATTTATGACACTTTCACGGTCACTGGGAGGGGTTTTTTCGTTGAGTCTGTTGCCCCTGATCATTGCCTGGCATACATTTTACCAACGCCCCGGTCTCCGCGGGGCGTTTTTTTGTGCCCGCCACTCGCCCTTTCGCCGGAGCCCGCCGATGTTCGACGCCAAGATACGTACACTCGTCATCGTCGGGGCCCAATGGGGGGACGAAGGGAAGGGGAAGCTCGTCGATGTCCTCGCCGAGCAGGCCGACTGGGTGGTGCGGTATCAGGGTGGCGCCAACGCCGGCCACACCGTGCACGTCGGGGATGAATCGACGGTCCTGCATCAGGTGCCGAGTGGGATCCTGCATCCCGGGGTGCGCTGCGCGATCGGGAACGGCGTCGTCCTCGATCCCGAGGGGATGTTCGAGGAGGTCGATGGTCTGGTCGCGACCGGGGTGGACGTCGCGGGGCGCCTCTATCTCTCCGACCGAGCGCACCTCGTGATGCCGTATCACAAGCTCGTCGACAAAGAGAGCGCCGCGAGTAAGGCGATCGGCACCACGGGGCGGGGAATCGGCCCGGCGTACGAGGACAAGGTCGCGCGCCGCGGGGTCCGCGTCCTCGACCTCCGCCATCCGGCGCGGCTCAAGGCGCTCGTGGAGCGCGGGACCGAGCACGCCAACGTCGTGCTGGCAGGGTTCGGGTCGAGCAAGCGCGCGGATGCCGCCTTCACGCTCGAGGCGCTCGAGCGGATCGCGCCGCGGCTGTTGGCGATCGCCGAGGATGTGGGGCTCGCGGTGAGCCGCGCGCAGAAGCAGGGGGCGGCGGTGCTCCTGGAAGGGGCGCAGGGCTCGCTCCTCGATGTGGACCACGGTACGTATCCCTTCGTGACCTCGTCGAACACCACGGCCGGTGGGGCCGCGATCGGCGTCGGCATCTCGCCGCGGAGCCTGGACGCGGCGATCGGCGTGGTGAAGGCGTATACCACCCGCGTCGGCGCCGGCCCGCTGCCGACGGAGTTCGACGAGGCGATGAGCCAGCACGTGCGCACTCTTGGCAACGAGTTCGGCGCGACCACGGGGCGCCCGCGCCGGTGCGGCTGGTTCGATGCGGTGGTGGTGCGGTATGCCGTCCGCGTCAACGGGCTCACGGGGCTCGCCATCACGAAACTCGATGTGCTCGACACACTCGACCGGATCGGCCTCTGCACCGGGTATCGGGTGGATGGCGAGGTGACCTCGGAGTTTCCGGGGGATATTGCGGACCTTGAGGGAATCGAACCGGTCTACGAGTGGTTCGAGGGGTGGCGTTCGCCGACCTCTTCGGCCCGCACACTCGCCGCGCTCCCGGCGGCCGCCCGCCGGTACCTTGATCGGATCCAGGCCCTTGTCGAGTGTCCTGCACAGTATGTGAGCGTCGGGACGCGCCGGGATCAGATCATCGGGCTGTAGCCACTCAGTCTCGCGGGCGGGAATGGTCGCGAGGCTACACGTCAAAGGGTGGCCCGGTGCGCATCGGTTTGACACTGCTTCTGATCGCGTGGTATCCTCGGCTGGGATCCCGCACGGCCGCGCGGGGTAGAGCCTGACGGTCGGCGTCGTCGGCCCCTGCCTCCGTCTTCTTACCCTCCCCGAGGTCCGTATGTCGAAGCGCGCGTCCCTGCTCGTCGCCCTCTCCCTCGTGTCGCTTGGCGCGGCCTGCGGCGGGGGGCGCTCCGCCGTCGCCACCGCGGCTGGCCCGTCGCCGGTCAATGTGAACCGCCTGCCGGATTGGTTCACCAGCGTCCCGACCGATGCCAACACGATGTACGCCGCCGTGACCGCCGAGTCGCGCGACCTCCAGCTCGCAATCAACAAGGCGATCACCGACGGCCGCAACAACCTCGCGCAGCAGATGGAGGTCAAGTTCGAGGGGCTCTCGAAGCGGTTCCAGGAGGAGACCGGCCTCGGCGCCGACGCGCAGCTCATCGACCAGTTCACGCAGGCCTACAAGGGCATCGTGAGCCAGACCATCAATGGCTCGCGGGCAGCCAAGCAGGAGATTGTGAACACCCCGGCCGGCGGCTATCGCGCCTACGTGCTCGTCGAACTCCCGATCGGTCAGGCGAGCCAGGCCCTGATGCAGCGGATGCGGGCCAACGAGCAGATGTACACCCGCTTCCGTGCCAGCCAGGCGTTTGAGGAGCTCCAGAGGGAAGTGGAGCGGTATGAGGCGTCGCAGCGGCCGCGCCCGTAATGTGGGCAGTGCAGGACTCGGGAGCCCGGCGATCGCTCGCCGGGCTCTTGCTGTTTCCAGTGCTCGCCTGCGCGCCATCGCAGCGACGGGGTGGGCTATGCCGTGGGGGGGCGCGCCCGCCACCTTTCGCGAGGCGGGTGGGTGGCTCGAGGCGGATCCGGTAGTGGAGGGGCGGTGGCGGAATCGGTCGACCTGTTTCGTCCTCGTGCGAGGGCGGGTGCTGGAGGCACAGTGATGCGGACGCGGGCGTGGCGGATGTGGGGGACGGCGGTGGTGGCGCTCGGCTGCGGCGGCGCGACGACGGCCGGGGCTGGGACGTCGGTCGCGGCGGGTGCACCGACGCCGGTGAGCGCGCCGGTACGGGCCGCCGTCACGTCGGGGGGAGTCACCTCGAGTGCGGCGCCGATTCCCGCACCGAGTCCCGCACCGAGTCCCGTGCCGATGCCGTGGCTCGAGCCGTGTCCCGCCCCGACGGCGGCGCCGCGGTGGTCGGTGATCCGACTGGCGGAGTACCTGCCGCGTGACCGGTCACGTGTGGACGTGGAGCAGGCGTTAACCGGGAAGGCGCGGCTCGCGATCGTCGAGCGCGACCTCGGCATCAGCGTGAGCGGCGTGACGACGCGCGTGGTCGGGGAGGAGGGGGTCGGGGCGAATACGCAGCTGACCGACATCTTCCTGCAGCAGTTCCGGCAGGAGGTCGGTGGGCGCGTGGTGGAGGAGTGCGCGCGCTTCATTGACGTGGGGCGCGACTCGATGGCGGTCGTGTTCTCCGCGGTGGTGGCGCGCGAGACCGAGGCGGCGTCGGCGGGGTTCGAGGGGGAGGTCACGATCGGGCAGCCGGCGTACCGTGAGCAGGACAAGGTGACGCTGTCGGTCAAGAGCACCGAGTCCACGCGGGTGTACCTCTTCGCGGTGGCGAAGGACGGCTCGGCGACGCTCTTCTTCCCGCATCAGTACGACACGCTGAACGTGCTCCGTCCGAACGAGGCGCTGGCGCTCCCGCGGCGCGGGAGCCCGTATGAACTCATCGCGAGCCTCGACCCCCGCTTCGGCGCGCCGCAGGTGGAACACGTGCTGGCGCTCTTCTACAAGGGACCGGGGTCGGCGCCGTTCCAGGCGCGGGATGCGTTCGCGCGGACGTTCACGAACGCGGAGATCAATCAGGCGATCATGCGGATCCCGCGGAGTCTGCGGACGCAGGCGGCGAGCGGGTATACGATCACGCGGCGGGCGCCGTAGGCGGACGTCGCAGTCAAACCGTGCGCGAATCGTTTATTCTTTCCTTCTATGCCCCGCCCCGACGTCCTCGATTCCCTCGTCAGCCTCGCTAAGCGCCGGGGCTTCATCTTCCAGTCCTCCGAGATCTATGGGGGCACTGGCTCTGTCTGGGACTACGGCCCGCTCGGGGTCGAGCTGAAGAACAACGTCAAGCAGCGCTGGTGGCACGCGATGGTCCGCGAGCGCGATGACGTCGAGGGCCTCGACGCCGCCATCCTGATGCACCCCCGCGTCTGGGAGGCCTCCGGCCACGTCGCCGGCTTCTCCGATCCGCTGGTGGACTGCAAGGCGTGCAAGGCGCGCTTCCGCGCCGACAAGCTCACCGACGTCGCCTGCCCGCGGAAGCCGTCGAAGAAGCCCGGCGAGCACACCGACTGCCAGCTCACCGAGCCGCGCCAGTTCAACTTGATGTTCAAGACCTTCATGGGGCCCGTCGAGGACTCGGCCGCCGTGGTCTACCTGCGCCCCGAGACCGCGCAGGGCATCTTCGTCAACTTCCTCAACGTCCAGCAGGCCACGCGCCAGAAGGTCCCCTTCGGCATCGCCCAGATCGGCAAGGCGTTCCGCAACGAGATCACCCCGGGGAACTTCACCTTCCGCACCCGTGAGTTCGAGCAGATGGAGATGCAGTTCTTCGTCGAGCCGGGCACGGATATGGAGCACTTCGAGCGCTGGAAGCAGGCCCGCCTCGACTGGCACCTCGGGCTCGGCCTCGACCGCGATCGCCTCGAGTTCCATCAGCACACCGAGAAGGAGCTCGCGCACTACGCCCGCGCCGCCTTCGACATCAATTTCGACTTTGGCGGCTCCCTCGGCTTCCAGGAGATCGAGGGCGTCCACAACCGCTCCGACTTCGATCTCCGGCAGCACCAGGAGTTCTCTTCGAAGAAGCTCGAGTACGTGGACCAGGTGCAGAATAAGCGCTACCTGCCGTATGTGCTTGAGACGTCGGTCGGCGCCGATCGCGTGACGCTCGCGATCCTCGTGAATGCGCTCCGTGAGGAGGCGGTCCCGGGCGAGCAGGAAGGGCGCACGGTGATGGGCTTCCACCCCGCGCTCGCGCCGATCAAGGCGGGGATCTTCCCGCTCACCAAGAAGGACGGCCAGCCGGAGATGGCGGATAAACTCGCGGCCGCCCTCCGCAAGAAGTTCACGGTCTTCTACGACGAGGCCGGCGCAATCGGCCGGCGCTACCGCCGGCAGGACGAGGCGGGCACCCCGTTCGGCATCACGATCGACGGCGATTCGACCAAGAACGACGACGTGACGATCCGCTTCCGCGACGATATGGGGCAGATCCGCGTCTCGACCTCCAAGGTTGCCGAGGTGCTCGGCGCCTACCTCGACGCGGACCACGCGCGCGCCGAGTCGACGCGGGTGGGGTGAGCCGGTGGCGATCGTCTACCTGAACGGCGCGTTCCTCCCGGAGGCGCAGGCGCTGATCCCCGCGAACGACCGTGGCTTCATCTTCGGCGACGGGATCTACGAGGTGGTGCGCATCCTCGAAGGGCAGGTCTTCGCGTGGGACGGGCACGCCGCGCGGATGACACAGGGGCTCGCGGGGATCCGCATCGAGGCCTTCGGTGCGGCGGATGTGGCGGCATTACACGACGTCTGCACCCGGCTCGTCCGCGAGAACGACCTCGCCACCGGTGAGGCGACGGTCTATCTGCAGGTCTCCCGCGGGGCGGCCACGCGCACGCATCACTTCCCGCCCGCCGGCACGCCGGCCACGGTCTATGCGGCGGCGCAGCGCTTCACGCCGAACTTCGCGATGCGCGACCAGGGAGCGAAGGGCATCACGATGCCCGACATCCGCTGGGCCCGCTGCGACCTCAAGACGGTGAACCTCCTCGGTCCCGTGCTCGCGCGGCAGGCCGCCAAGGAGCAGGACGCGTACGAGGCGATCCTCCACCGCGACGGGATGGTCACCGAGGGCGCGGCGACCAACGCCTTCGCGGTCATCGACGGCGTGCTCCGCACGCATCCCCTCACACATCACATCCTCCCCGGGATCACGCGCGCGATCCTGATGGAGCTCGTGCGCGAGCTCGGTATCCCCTGCGAGGAGCGGCCGGTGAGCCTGCCGGAGCTCCCCGGGGCGGCGGAGCTCTTCGTCTGCGGTACCACGACCGACGTGCAGCCCATCGTGACGCTCGACGGGAAGCCGATCGGCACCGGCGCCCCCGGTCCGATCACCGTCCGGCTCAAAGAGGCGTTCGCGAAGCGCCTCTACGGACGCGCCTGAGCGCTGCGCCGGGGCGCCGCGCGCGCGCCTGCGCCCCGCTCCACGATGGTCGGTCCCGGGTGCTACATTCCTCCCCGGAAATCCCCCACTGAGGACGTCAGGTGAGACACCAGCAGAGCGGCAGGACCCTCCAGCAGCAGCGTACGTCCCTCTCGCCGGCCGAGGTGCTCGTGTCGGCGCGGGAGTTCTTCTCTCGGCAGTCGGGCATCTACTCGGCCTTCCTCGAGAAGGAGGGACCGAACTGGATGAGCCTGCGCGGGCAGGGGGGCGAGGAGATCGCCATCGCCGCCACCGAGGAGATGGGCGCCACGAGCGTGAGTGCCTCGTCGTATATGTTCGACGCGCAGGTGGCCCAGTTCCTCACCTCGCTCCCTCCGGCCGCGACGCCGGCGGCGGTCTCGTGAGCGCGGGGGTGACGCTCCCCTTCCGTGCGCGGGGCGCGGCGCTCGCCCTCGGCGCGGACGACGCGGCGGCGATCACGGTGCGCGTGCAGCTGCCGGAGCTCTGGGAGACCGTCGCGGTGCGGTGCGGCGGCGCGGTCAGCGTGGTGGCGCTCAAGGCGGCGGCGCTCGAGGCGTTCGGGCAGCGGCTCCACCCGGCGCACGAGTACGTGATGAAGCTGCGCGGGCACGAGGTGCGCGACGAGGCGGCGACGCTGGCGGCCGCCGGGGCGCGGGATGGCTCGACCTTCCTGCTGACGTACCGCCACCGTCGGCCGGTGCGGTGAGCGGGGGGCACGGCGGGTGACCGCCACCCCCCTCGCCTTCCTCTCCCACGCCGACGTCGGCCGCCACGACACCGGCTGGCACCACCCGGAGCACGTCGGCCGCGTGCGCGCCATCACGAGCGCGCTCAAATACCACCCCGAGCTTTTCATGGCGCTCGACCTCCTCGAGGGGCGGCACGCCACCGAGGCGGAACTCGCCCTCGCGCACGACCCGGCCTACGTGGCGCGGGTCCGTGAGGCCGCCTTGGCGGGCGGCACGCGGTTCGACGCGGACACTGTCGCGAGTGAAGGGAGTTGGGATGCCGCGACCGCGGGCGCGGGCGCCGTCCTCGAGGGGGTCGAGCGCGCCCTCGATGGGCGCAACCACCGTAGCTTCGTCGCAGCGCGCCCGCCGGGCCACCACGCGCTCCGTGATCAGGCGATGGGCTTCTGCCTCTTCGGCAACGTCGCGCTCGGTGCGCATCACGTGCTCCGGCTCGGCGCCGCGCGGGTGCTGATCGTCGATTGGGACGTGCACCACGGCAACGGGACGCAGGCGCTGGTGGAGCACGACCCGCGGATCCGTTTCGTCTCGATGCACCAGTGGCCCTGGTACCCCGGGAGCGGCGCGGCCGATGACCGTGGGCCGCACGGGACGGTTTGGAACGCGCCGATGGCGCCGGGGCTCGCCGCCGCCGCCTATCGTGAGACGCTCCTCGCGGCGATCGATGCCGCGACCGACGGGTGGACGCCGGACCTGGTGCTCATCTCCGCCGGCTTCGACTCGCTCGCGGGGGATCCGCTCGGCGGCTTCACGCTCGAACCCGAGGATCTCGCCGCCGTGACGCGTGCGATCGTGGCGCGGGCCGAGCGCTGGTGCGGCGGCCGCGTGGTGAGCGCCCTCGAGGGGGGATACGACCCGCCGCGGCTCGCGGCGGGCGTCGTCGCGCACCTCGAGGCGCTGCGGTAGCTTCCGGGATGCCTCCCTCTCGGCCGCGGAAGACGCTGCGCCTCCGGCGTCGTGACGACGCCGGCGCCTCCGAGGGGTCGAGCGTCCCGCGCTCCTGGTACCAGCCGCCGTCGGGCGCGTCGCGCCGCGACCTCGACCCGGCGGAGTTCCCGGAGATCATCGCTGCGGGGCAGGGCACCCTCTGGGTCGACATCGACCTCCGGCACCCTGACCAGCACGCCCTGCTCGGGAGCGTCTTCCAGTTCCATCCGCTGAGCATCGAGGACACGACCTCCGCCGAGGGGCGCGTGAAGGTCGAAGAGTTCCCGCGGTACCTCTTCGTGGTCGTGCGTGGGGTGCGCCTGATGGACGAGACCGCCGACCAGTACGACATCGAGACCTTCAATCTCTGGTGCTTCGTCGGGCCGAACTACCTCGTGACGGTGCGCGGGCCACACGCGCCGGGGGTGGATGCCCTCACCGAGCGACTCGCGCGGGCGCCGGAACTCCTCGAGCGCGGGGCGAGCCGGCTGATGCATCACGTCCTGGACGCGACGGTCGATGCCTACTTCCCGATCGTCGACCAGCTCGATGCCTTCGTCGATGGGCTCGAGGAGCGCGTCTTCGTCCGCTTCGAGCAGGAGGCGCTACGCGACATCTTCTCGGTGAAGCGCCTCGTCCTGCAGCTGCGACGCCACCTCGCGCCGATGCGCGAGGTCTTCAACATCCTGCAGAATCGTCCCTCGTCGCTCATCTCCCCCGAGTCGCAGGTCTACTTCCGCGACGTCTACGACCACGTGATCCGGCTCAACGAGGCGCTCGACGCCTACCGCGACCTCCTCTCGAGCACGATGGACTCGTACCTGACGCAGGTGTCCAATCGGATGGGGCTCGTGACGAAGGGCCTCACCGTCGTCGCCACGCTCAGCGTGCCGTTCGTCGTCGTGAGCGGGATGTGGGGAATGAACTTCGAGGACGTCCCGCTCTCGCACTCGCCGCACGGGTTCTGGCTGATGCTCGCGCTGCAGCTCGGGCTCGGCGGCGCGCTGATCCTGCTCCTCCGTCGCCTCGGCTGGCTCTGAGATGTTCCGTCTTGTGCGGTGCGAGGGGCGCAGCGGGATGGCGGAGGCGTTTCGTTGGCTCGCGCGCATCATCGTCCAGTGCGCCGCCGCGGGCGGCGCGCGCGTGGCGCGTTCGGGCGGCTGATGTCCGCGATCCCCTCGGGGCCGCCGCGCCTCGTCGAGGTCGCGCTCCCTCTCCCGCTGCGCCGGACCTTCACCTACGCCGTGCCCGAGCCGCTGGCGG
>Ga0194133_10000219_pt1 | contig 121289 bp, 83 predicted proteins | sample TA2KigOf40mmetaG_FD_155448 | JGI IMG/M metagenome (GOLD analysis project Ga0194133, IMG submission 155448) | Freshwater microbial communities from Lake Tanganyika, Tanzania - TA2015055 Kigoma Offshore 40m | ecosystem: Environmental > Aquatic > Freshwater > Lake | place: Tanzania: Lake...
TTGTTCGGAAACATCGCATCACCTTCCTGACAAATGTCGGACTCACTGAGAAACGATCGGAAACCTCGACGGTCGTTTCCCCGGATTGCCTCGCCTCTATTACGCGGCGGCGAATGTCCATCGACAACGCTGCTGGCATCGCTCCCCTCCTTGGGTCTCGATATCATTACAGCTGATGACTCTTTTATCTTCAACCCATCTTTATGAAGTTTGCTCTAACAGCCAGGCCAATATCCTGGTCGTGATATACACGGGCAGCGAGGCACTGCGTTTGGAATCCCTTTCAGATTCCCAGGCAACGCAGGATGTGCTGACATCTATCCGCCCCATTTTGGGGGCGACTCCACCGGCCCTCAAATCCTCACGAGTGACCCGTTGGAAAAGCGAACCCTACACGAAAGGTTCCTACAGCTTTGCCTCGGTGGGAACCAAGGCCTCGGATTTCGACACCATCGCCCGCCCGCAGGGCCGCCTTTATTTCGCCGGCGAGCACACCAACGGCACCTACCGTGGCACGGTTCATGGGGCCTACCTCAGCGGCCGCCGCGCCGCCGACGAACTTGTGCTGGCGCTCACCTGAAACGCCATGGATAAAAGCTTCCATGGCCGGGAGATTTTGCCATGGAAGCCATAGGCAATTCGTTTGCTGCAAGGGTCATACTTTCAATAAGCCGGCTTCAATCCGGAATCCGGTGCATGGATTTCACACAATGATCCTCAAATAGCGCCTCGCCAAAAAATGACAAACACTGCATAATTAGTCCAAAAAATTTTATTGGTGGACACTGGCTCCGGGAAGCATGGCCGGGTGAATCTCCCGAAGTCATCGCACCGGCGCGGGGTGGGGGAAAATGCCAGTCATATTTCGGGAGCCGACTTGTTCGCGTTCTTGTTGGCATTGTTGGCGTCGGACTTGCGTATGGTGATATCCCGCTTCTCATCAGAATGTGGCAATTCGATAAGCACGGCGATGATGGCGATCACCACGAGCAGCTCAATCAGCGTGAATCCGCTGGAACGACGCGCATTGATCATGATGACTCCATGTCGAACCTGATCATGAAAACAGAAATGAATGACCCATAAGTTATGCCACGGCATTTTTCTTGGCCAACAAAAAAGACCGCCGCCCGGAAAAGGCGGCGGCCGCGGAAGCTCATTTGACTGCCGCGATTACTTCCAGTCGTCGGTGCGGAACGGGTAGGCCGGCAAACCTTCCTTGTTGGCCAGGTTTGGCTCGGCCGTCTCGGCCCAACCGAAACGAACGGCGGCAATTTCCGAAACGGCGTCGGCGCTCACCACCACCTCATTGCCCTCAATCACGGCCTTGGCGGGCACGAACTTCTTGTCCGGACCGGCAACCGTGAAGTGACTCAGTTCCTTGCCGTCGCGTGAGGCGAGGCCGCCGGCCACGCCATCAAAACTGATGCGAGCCTTGCCCCCTTCGGCCTTCATCGACTTGTAGAAGGGGCCTGAGATCACCAATCCCTCGCGCCCGTAGGTGCGGGCCAACGCGATCAGCGCGAGGCGGCGACCAACCTCCTGCTTGTTCTTGGGATGGATGTCCTTGATGTTCGAGATGTCCATCGTGGCGGCCATGCCGACGCCGGGAATCTTCGAGGCGGCCAATTGCGCTTCCCAGAGGAAGGGAAGGTTCGTGTTCCTGTAGGTGAATGGCGCGATCTGCACGAAGTAGAAGGGCAACGCCTCGTCGCTCCACAGCTTGCGCCAGCCATGGATCAGGGCCTTCATCTTGTCGGCATAGAGCATTCCCTCGCCGTTGTTCGACTCTCCCTGATACCAAAGGGCGCCGCGGATGCCATAGGGCACCAATGGGGCGATCATGCCATTGTAGAGAGCCAAGGGCGTCTGGTGGTTGATGTTGCCCTTGGCGTCTTTCGAAGGGAAATCGGACAGCTTGTCGGCGATATTCTTGAGGGCGGGAACGGCCTGGAAACCCTCGGGCGTGGTCCAGGGCTCGATGCGGGTGCCGCCCCAGTTGGAACCGATCAGGCCCACAGGCACTCCAGCCAGATCCTTGTCCTTGCGGAGATTGACAGCGAAATAGTAACCCACGGCGGTGAACTGGGCCACCGTCTTGGGGGAGGCGACTTCCCAGCCCTTGGTCTGGACATCGGTTTCGGCCTTGGCGGAGGGACGATGGGGAATCTTGATGTGCCGGATCAGCGGGTGGTCACCCTTGGCGATCTCCTGCTGGGGATTGTCGGAAGCGGCGACCGTCCACTCCATGTTCGATTGTCCCGAGCAGAGCCAAACCTCACCCACCAGAACATCGGAGAACGCCTTCTCGCTTGTTCCCTTCACCGCCAGTTTTTGCCCGGTGGAGTTGGCCTTCTGTGCGGGCAGCGAAGCCTTCCACAGGCCCTTGTCATCGGCCTTGGCGGTGGCCTTCGCCTCGCCCAAGATCACCGTCACCTCGGTGCCGGGAGCATCCCAGCCCCACACGGGGATCGGCTTGTCGCGTTGCAGCACCATGTGGTCGCTGAACACGGCGGGCAATTTCACCTCGGCAACCGCGGGGGCGCCCAGCCCCAGGCACGCGGCGACAACGAACATGGCCATCCGGACACGGGTCATGAAGAGGCACTCCAATAAGGCACTGGCCCCGGACCACTGTCCGGGAATCCATGATTGTAAACAGGGAATCCGCGAGGGTCAGCACCCCGGCCGATTTCATCGCCTCAGCGTGAAAGCCCCCAGTGCGGAAGCAGCAGGTCGAGAACCGATGCGGCATCCACCGGGCCACCGGCGGGTTCCGGTCCCTCGCCTATCAGCACGGGCCGGTCGGCGTCGGTTCCGGCGCGAAGCCCATGGCTGCCTTTCACCAGGCTGGCATCAAGCGGAATCACATCAATCAGCGCGCGAAACCCCAGCTTTCGCGCCAACAACTTACGGGCCACCTTCAGCATCGGAAAAGGAATCTTCGGATCGACAAACAGCTCGCACGGGTCGTACCCCGGTTTCCTGTGAATGTCGACCGTGCGGGCGAAATCGGGGGCCCTGGCGTCATCGTTCCAGTACGGGTAGGCAAACCAGGCGCCAGGCGTTGAAAAAGCGATCACCTCGCCCGATCGGGGATGATCAAGGCCGGCACGAATCCGGTCGGCTCCCCATAAAACCTCGGCGACTCCATCGAGCCCGGCAACGAAAGAGGCGACCTTCGGCACCATGACGGGATCCTTCACCCTCACATGGGCGATTTGGTGGTCGCACACGGCGAAAGCCTTGGAGGCGAAGGTGTCGAGCGTTTCGCCATAGGGGCCGTCCCTTGCCTCAAGCCATCCCCCGGCGCGCAGGGCCCTGTTGATGAAAACCGGGTGTCCAGCATCGCAATGCCCGTACTCACCAACGACCCAAGTTGCCGCGCCGGTGGCGGCGATGGCATCCATCAGCGGCGCGCACGCTGAATCGAGTTCCGCCACAAGCGCCCGCATGTCGCACCCGGAGGGGCCGGCGCGCTGCGGCTGGTAATCGAGGTGCGGCAGGTAAACCAACAACAGGTCGGGCCTCTCCTTTTCCAAGACCCGGGCTGAAGCGCGGGAGATCCAATCCGTGCTGGGCAGGCCGGCCTTGGGTCCCCAGAACGACGGGAATGGAAAAGGCCCGAGAGCCCGCTCCAGGTCAACCGGCAACGAACGGGGCGAGCCATCGATGGCGAATGCCTTCGAACCATCGGCGCCGTAAAAAGGCTTCGGAGTCACGGCCAGGTCATAGGGTCCGCCCTGGTTGAACCACCAGAACATGTTCGCCAGCCTCAGGTCGGGCCTGGCGGAACGAAGGATCGCCGGGAGGGTGGGGACCTGGATGAGGGCATGGGACTGCTGCCAGAACCGCACCTCCCCCGTGTCTTGGAAAAACCAGCCGTTTCCAACGATTCCATGCGCCGAGGGCGGCTTGCCGGTGAGGATGGTGGCCTGGGCGGTGCAGGTGACGGCCGGGAGGGGTTCGATCATCGGGCGAACCCAGCCCTTTCCGGCGAGGGCGGAAAGGCGCGGGGCCATCGGCAGCAATCGCCCGGTGAGGCCCACGGCGCTGATCAATACCAACGGTCGCGACATTCGTTGGGCCTCCCCCGTCAGATGAATAACTGGCCGGCATCCCGGCCTTTGTTATACTCCCAAGGTCATGGTTGGTCTGAATTCCCGTAGTCAAAGCCAAGGAGCGGACGGTGAGCGAGCGCTATCTCTTCACAAGCGAGTCGGTTTCCATGGGTCATCCCGACAAGGTGGCCGACCAGATCAGCGACGCCGTCCTCGACTTCTGCCTGAAACACGACCCCAAGAGCCGAGTCGCCTGCGAAACCATGGTGACCACCAACCTCGCGGTGGTGGCGGGCGAGATCACCACGGGCGCCCCATTGTCGCGCGAGGCGGTCGATGGAATGGTTCGCGATGTGATCCGTGAGATCGGTTATGTCGCCAAGGACGAGGCCGAACGCGAGGAGATCGGCTTCACGGCCGATTCCTGCCAGGTGGACTGCCGGGTCCACTCCCAGTCCCAGCACATCAGCCAGGGCGTTGACAATGGCGGTGCCGGCGACCAGGGCCTCATGTTCGGTTTCGCCTGTGACGAAACTCCCACATTGATGCCGCTTCCCATCGACCTGGCCCACCGGATGGTGGCCCACCATGCCGACCTTCGCAAGACTGGCAAGCTGAAGTGGCTGCGCCCCGACGCCAAGAGCCAGGTCACCATCGAGTACAACGCCGACGGCACGCCCCACCGCGTTCACACCGTCGTCCTCTCCACCCAGCACACCCGCGCCGTGATGACCCGCAAGGGCGGCCAGGATTACTTCACCGACGAGGCGCGCGAGGAGGTCATCGACAAGATCATCAAGCCCGTCCTTAGTGAAGACAGGCCCGACTTGATCAAGGGCAACCTGGTGATGATTCCCCCGGGCAAGAAACTGCCCAAGCTCGGCCCCAATGACATCTCGTGCCATGTGAATCCCACCGGCTGCTTCCTCACCGGCGGCCCCCATGGCGACTGCGGACTCACCGGCCGAAAGATCATCGTCGACACCTACGGCGGTCGCGGAAGGCATGGCGGCGGTGCCTTCAGCGGCAAGGATCCCACCAAGGTCGACCGCAGCGCCGCGTACATCTGCCGATACATCGCCAAGAATGTCGTCAAGGCTGGATTGGCCAGACAATGCGAGGTTCAGTTGAGTTACGCGATCGGGTATCCCGATCCGCTCAACATCTGGGTCAACACCAACGGAACCAGCGCCGACGGCATCAGCGACAACGACCTTGTCGAACTGATCCGTAAGCATTTCCTGCTCACGCCCAAGGGAATTATCGAGACGCTCAACCTGCGCCGGCCGATCTATCGGGAAACCGCCCGTCACGGTCATTTCGGTCGTGAATTGGCCAGCTTCACATGGGAAAAAACGGACAAGGCCGCCGCGCTCAAGCGGGCTGCCAAGATCTGAGGTTCCGGTTGGGCTGGATAATCGAGGGGTCCGTGCCATGGGGCGCGGACCCTTCTGTTTGTGGAATCAACCGATTGGCCTCAACATGCGTATTCTTGTGCGGAAGGTGCAATTGGTGGGCGTGGGTGCGTTTACCCCATGAACACCCACCCAGGAGGTTCCTCCCATGACTTGGATCACCTGCCTGCTGCTCGCCTCATACCCCGCCCAGGATAGCCAGACGGCCGACAAGGGCCCCATTCACGAGGCCTTCGCCCAACCGGTGGATGCCAAGAGTGTTCGCGGCCCCCTGTTGTCCAAGCGACCTCCCCAGGCCATTCGCGAGGAACCGCCTGAGGACAAGCCGGAAGGCGACAATGTCGCCTGGATAGACGGTTATTGGCACCATGATGCCGACCGGGAAGATTACCTGTGGATCAGTGGCTTCTGGAGGCAGTTTCCACCGGGCCAGAAATGGATACCCGGGCATTTCCAGCAGGAAACGGGCGGATGGCGCTGGTACTCAGGCTACTGGCAGGCCGAGGAGCAGGTTGAACAGGAACCCGAATCGGACCAGCCACCCGCCTCACTGGACATCGGCCCCAGCATCCCCGCCCCGCGCGCCGACATGATCTGGGCTCCCGGTTTCCATGTCAGGCGCGACCGCGTTTGGGCCTGGAGGCCGGGCACATGGATTTCCTACCGCCCCGGTTGGGTATGGAATCCGGCGCGCTGGGTCTTCACCAGGCGAGGCTTCGTGTTCGTGCAGGGCTACTGGGATTATCCACTCGAGTATCGCGGCGTGATTTACGCGCCGGTGTATTACCCGCCCGCGGTGATTGTGAGGCCGGGTTTCTTCCACAGGCCTTCGGTGGTGATCGTGAGCAGCGACCTCTCCTGCGGACTTTTCTCAAGGCCCGGATTTGGAAACTACTACTTCGGCAACTATTTCACGCCTGTTTATGTCAACCAAGGATTCGTCTTCTGGGCGGCCCAGCGGCCGATGTACAGGCCCGACCCGATATTCGCCTACTACAGGCAGGCCCGGGATCCGGCATGGGTGGCGGGCGTGCAGGATTACGGGCGCCTCCGGGCGCAGGGGAAACCGGCCACGGCGCCCGCACTCGCGCTTGCCCCGGCCAACGGGCCCAAGGCTCCGCTTGTCAGGCAGGCTGGCGACACGGTGCGAATTGTCCCGGCGGGACAGCAAGGCAAGGTTGTCCTGAAAAACAACTCACCCCCGCCGCAAAAGACCGATATTCCGACATCCCAGGTGGTGGTCCGTCCGCTCAAGCCTGGCGCGGTTGCCACCAAGCCGGTGGCTTCACCCGCGGCACCGGCCAACAACACCCCCAAGCCCGTTGCCGAAAAGGACCTGCCCAAGGGAAAACAGGGGCTCAAGGACTTGCCAAAGGATGCAAAACCCGCCCAAGGCAAGGACTTGCCAAAGGAAAACCCCAAGACCATCCCCGAAAAGGACCTGCCCAAAGGAAAACAGGGCCTCAAGGACTTGCCAAAGGATGCAAAACCCGCCCAAGGCAAGGACTTGCCAAAGGAAAACCCCAAGACCATCCCCGAAAAGGACCTGCCCAAAGGAAAACAGGGCCTCAAGGAACCGGCGAGGGAATCTTCCAAGGACGCCAGGCCCGGGACTGGCAAGGATATTCCCAAGGCCCCGGTGAACCCGAATCTGACTCCGGGAAGCATCCCGCCGAAGCCGTCAACCGTCCAGCCAAGGGATGCCGCCACGCCGAATCAACCGCGGCCCATGCCGCAGGCCAAGGAATCCGAAAAGGCGCCGGCGGTCGGCACCCAGCCAGTTGGCTCCAACCCCGCGGCGAAGCCTATGGGTGCTCCTTCGGAAAACCCCGGCAGCAAACCGGTTGCCAATCCGACGGCCGGCGCTTCCCGGCCAACGGGTTCCCCACAGGGAACCAAGACGGCCGGCACCGACAAAAAACCGAAGTGAAATGGTTGAAGTCAAAGTGGGGCCGATGAGTTATGCCCGGCTGACGACTCGCGGGCGCGACATTGTCAGTTCAACCGGGTTTTGCTGGCTTCCCATTGTTCGATTGTCATCAGCACATCACGGGCGCTTGATCCGTTGTAGGCGCCGACGATGCCATCCTCGGCCATGGCGTCGATCAGGCGGGCGGCGCGACCATACCCGATCCCCAAGGCCCTCTGCAGCAGCGATGTGCTGCCCCGTCCCTCGCGCAGCACCACCTCCACGGCGGGAAGATAAAGGTCGTCCTTCGGCCGCGAGGCAGCGTCGGCCCTTCCCTGCGACTCCTCCTCGGTTCGCACCTTGAGCTGGACAAGTTCCTGGGCGTAGCACGGATCGCCCTCGATGGAACCGACCACCCGCCGGATCTCCCCGTCCGAGGCGAAGGTCCCCTGGGCGCGGGCCAGTTGGCTGGTGCCGGGCGGAAGGAACAGCATGTCGCCCTTGCCGAGCAGGCGGTCGGCACCCATCTCGTCGAGCACCACGCGGCTGTCGCTCTTGTTGACGACCTTGAAGCAGATCCTCGATGGAAGGTTCGACTTGATCAAACCCGTGATCACATCCACCGTCGGCTTCTGGGTGGCGACCACCAGGTGGATGCCGGAGGCCCGCGACTTCTGGGCCAAACGGATGATGTGCCCCTCGACTTCCTTGCGCATCATCATCATGAGGTCGGCCATTTCGTCGATGAAGACCACGATGTATGGCATGCGCGCGGCATCATTGCCTCCGTCGCCGGGTTCGGACTCAAGACGGGAGGCGCGCTCCTTTTCCGTGAGTTCGTTGTAGCCCGCGATATTTCGGACCTTGGCCAGCCGGAACATCTCGTACCTTTCCTCCATCTTGTCGACGGCCCAGGAGAGGATGGCCTCGGCCTTGCGCATGTCGTGCACGACGGGGTGCATGAGGTGGGGGATTCTGCCGTAATCGGAAAGCTCCACCACCTTCGGGTCGATCATGATCATCCGCACCTCATCGGGTCGGCGGGTCATGAGGATGCTGAGGATGATGCTGTTCATGCAGACCGACTTGCCGGTGCCCGTGCTGCCGGCAATCAGCAGGTGGGGCATGTCGGCCAGGTCATGCACGAGGGCCCGCCCCTCGTTGTCCTTCCCGAGGAAAAGCGGGATTTTCATCGCCGGCAGGCGCGGCGCTCCCGCGGCCATCACCTCCTTGAGGCGGACCGTGGCCCTCAGTTCGTTGGGAATCTCGACGCCCACGGTGTTCTTGCCGGGGATGGGCGCCACCATGCGAACACTCGGCACGCGCAGGTTCAAGGCGATGTCGTCGCCCAGGCGGGTGACCTTGTTGAGCCTCAAGCCGGTTTCCAAGGCCAATTCGAACTGGGTAATGACCGGGCCCGTGTTGATCCCCACCACGCGCACATTGATTCCATAGTCGCGGAACGCCTGCTCGAGTTCCCCGGCGCGCTGGCGGAGAAGGTCTTCGTGGCGATGGACCGCGAACGGTTCCGGTTCGTCAAGTATCGACACCGCTGGCGCCTTGTAGCCCGCGAATTCTGGAGTTTTGGCATCGGCTGATGGCTTGGCCAATACCGGCGGGGGCTCGGTAATGGCGGGCGCTACCGCCGCGTGATGGTGGATGGGAATGTCAGGCCCGGCGGCGGCAACGGGCGTCGCTGCCGGCAAGTTCGCCAGGAACACCTCCGCCGCCGAGGTGGAACCAGTCGGGACGGGTTCGGCGGCCCTGGGCTTGCGGACGGGCTTGGCGGCCTTTTCGGCCGCGGCCCGCGCCTCACCTACCGAAACTTCGACGCGGGTGACCAGCCAACCGGCCAGCCTGGCTGGCCAAAGCCCGATGGCCAATATGGTCCCGGCGGCCAAGGCGGCCCATCCCGCCATCGCCAGCCGGGCCTCGGCAGGCTCCGCGCTTGCGGCGACCCATGCGGCAAGAAGGCCGCTTCCCTGCCCCTCGGCTCCACCGGCCCGAATCAGGACGCCCGTCGACGCGACGACCACCAAAATTCCGGAGGCCCTCAGGAACCAGCCGAGGTTGCCACACCAGAATCCGACCGCCAGCAGGACCATCGACACCGGCACGCCGGGCGCCGGCCACCCGAACAGCGACCATGTCAATCCTCCCAACCAGGCACCGGGCATTCCCAAAGGGTTGGAATCCACGGCGGCAGGCCATCGGCCGGCGGCATCCACCGTGGGAGGAGACAGCAAAAGCGAGGCAAGCCAGAAAAACGCCGCCATGCCAAGCCCGAGGCCCATGGCCCGGGAGGCGGAGACCCTCGCCACGGACACGGCGGGGGATATGGGTTGCTTGGCGATCATGGATGCTCCAGCATGAGTCTTTTCTCCATTATGACTCGGATTTCCAATGAAATTTCCGCATGTGGTGCTGTTTGAACCGGAAATTCCACCCAATACGGGCAATGTGGCACGGTTATGCGCTGCGACGGGGGTGGAATTGCACCTTGTCGGCCGTCTGGGCTTTTCGCTCGACGACCGTCAGTTGGCCAGGGCGGGCCTCGACTACTGGCCATCCGTCAAGCTCAGGCTTCATGTCGACCTGCCAACCTGCCTGGCCTCCTTGCCCGAATCGCGCGTGATCTGCTTCAGCACCAAGGGGGCCGTCAACTATGACCTGATTGAATACAAACCCTCTGACTGCCTGGTGTTCGGACCTGAGTCGAGGGGCCTTCCCGACGAAATCCTCGCCCGCCACGGGGAACTGGTCGCCCGGATACCCATGCCGGCGCAAGCCGTGCGAAGCCTGAACCTTTCCAGCAGCGTGGCGATCGGGTTGTATGAGGCGCTAAGGCAACTCAAGGCCTGGTGATGATGATTGTCGTTCAAAACCTTTCATGGTTTGTGCCGATAGATCAAAAATCGACATCAGGACTCAGCCCATGCCACAACTTCCGTCCCTGCCGACCTACCACGCGGTGGAACAGTTTGTGCTCTCAACCTTGTGCGAAGCTGAGCGCCTCGACCCGATGTCGACTCCCATGTTCGCCATGCCGCTGACCCGCTCCGGGCAGGTCTGCGGCCTTCTTTTTGAAATCCAGGGTCCTCGCCGGATGCGCAAGCAAGCAGTCTGGACTCCCGAGGAAAACCGGATTCTCTTTTACGACACGGAAGGCAAACGATACCTGGAAACCCGGCTCGCCATGGGCCCCACCGTGATGGATCTCCGCCTTCACATGGGCCAAAGCGGCCGGGCCGCCTGAATCCGCTGTCCTAGAATCTTCCGCGTGGGAGGATTCCCAATGCCATACACTCCAATTCTCGCCACCTTGGGTTATGTCCTGTCGAGGGACGGGCAAAAAGTGCTGCTTGTGCATCGAAACAAGCGGCCGAATGACCCCCACTTTGGCAAATTCAACGGCCTGGGCGGAAAGCTGGAACGCTTTGAGGATCCCGTTTCCTGCATGACCAGGGAAATCCATGAGGAAAGCGGCATTCTAGTCACCCGTCTCGAACTGAGGGCCACGATCAATTGGCCAGGGTTCGGCAAGGCTGGTGAGGACTGGTTCGGGTTTCTCTTTCGCGTCACGGCGTTTGATGGAGTCCCCCATGACGGAAACTCCGAGGGAACGCTGGGTTGGCACGATCTCGAATCGGTTGCCAGTTTACCTATGTGGGAAGGCGATCGATATTTCCTGCCGCTGGTGTTAGATCCCTGCGGGGTTCCGTTCCATGCGACCATGCCATACAAGGACGGCAAACCGGTTTCATGGCACCCCGTTTTCCTGACACCCATGGGGCAGGCCCGCGGGTTGTCGATTGCGTCCCCATCTCCCCCGCAATAGAATGTAATAAGTTAGCCTTAGGAACAATCATGACCGATCCCAACAACTTCGGATTTGACTCGCTTCTCCAAGATTTGGGGGTGCCAGTCGAAATCCACCGAAATCCGACCGTCGCCGATGAACCGGCCGACCCCGAACCCGTGGCCGTCCCCAGCGTCACCGAATCCGTGACGATCACAACGGAAGAAGCCGCGGCCGCCGTGATTGAGTCGGCTGAAAGCGAGGCTCCTCGGGAAGATCGGAAGCGTCGCAGGCGTCGCAGGCGCCGCGGCATGGATGACGGCTCGCCCGAAGGAACCGAGGGTGAAGGTCTCGACCGTGAGGAGGATTCCACCTCCACGGCCGTGGCCGAAACTGGTGGGTCGGAAGAGGAGGAGGAGGAACCGTTCGAGGTGGAAGACCTCACGAACCTCCAGTTTCCATCATGGGATGAGCTCATCGGCTCCCTTTACAAGCCCCACCACTAATTTGGATGCGCAAATAATTCAACAAGGCCCCGAAAAATCGGGGCCTTGTGCGTTTACCGGGATTTGCCGGCGGGCCATTTGAGGAAATTCTCAAGCAACTTGGGGCCCTCAAGGGTGAGGAAACTTTCAGGATGAAACTGGACGCCGAAGAGCGGCCAATTCTTGTGGCGAACCGCCATGATCTCCCCTTCGCTCGTCCAGGCGCAAACCACAAAGTCGGGGTTATGGAAGCTTTCCTTCTGGATCACGAGGCTGTGGTACCTTGTGGCGTCGAAAGGGTTGGACAACCCCGCGAATACTCCGGAACCGTCGTGGTGAATCGGGCTCACCTTCCCGTGCATCACCCTCCAGTTGCGGACAACCTCGCCGCCAAAAACATGGCCAATGGATTGATGGCCCAGGCAAACACCCAGAATGGGCATCCGGCCCGCAAACCTGGCCAGCACATCGCATGAGATTCCGGCTTCCTTGGGGGTGCAGGGGCCGGGAGAAATGATGATCCGCTCCGGTTGGTCGGATTCGATCTGTTCCAGCGTGATCTTGTCATTTCGAACCACACGCAGGTTGACGGACGGGTCGATCTCACCCAGTCTCTGGACCAGGTTCCAGGTGAACGAGTCGTAATTGTCGATGAGCAGGATCAAGGCGCCGGCTCCTGGGTCCCCTGTACCTGTCGGAAGGCGGGTTCCGTCAGGGTGTCGAACCGGCGAAGGAACGGCAAGGCTTCTTCGGCGGCGGATCCCCGATCGAGATAAGGGTCAACCGCCTCGACGGAAAGGGGACCGTGGTAGCCGGCATGGTTGAGCGCGCGGACCAGTTCCTCCCAGTCGAGATGGCCCCGGCCTGGTGCGCGGAAGTCCCAACCCCTCCCCGGATCGCCGGAAGGCAGGTAGCCGTTCAGGCAGCCTCGGCCGCCATCCTGCCTGATGACAATGTCCCGGGCATGGACATGGAAGATGCGGCCCGGGAATCGGCGCACGAACGCGCACGGGTCAATTCCCTGCCAGGCCAGGTGGGCGGGATCGAGCGTGAATCCGAACTCGGGGGAGCCATCCACCGCTTCCAAGGCCGATTCCGCGCTGGCCATGTCGAAGGCGATTTGGCCCGGGTGGACCTCAAGCGCGAACCGAAGGCCCAACTCGCGGAACTCATCAAGGATCGGCCGCCATCTCCGGGCGAAATCGCCGAGGCCATCCCGAATCTCGGCGGAGTTGAGCCGGGGGTAACCGAAGGCCCTGGCCCAAATGGATGAGCCCGTGAAACCAGAAACCACCGACACCCCGAGGCTGGCGGCGGCCCGGGCTATGCCAAGCACTTCCTCGGCGGCCCGTTGCCGGATCCCTTCCGGGTCTCCGTCTCCCCACACATAGTCCGGCAACAGTCTCCTGAGTCCCGTGCCGGGTGGATCACACACGGCGGTTCCAGCCCGATGACATGAGAGCACAAGGTGGGAAAGCCCGTGCCGCTGCAGGGTTTCCAGGAGTGCCGGCCCATATTCAGGGTCGGCAAGGGATCGTTGAGGTTCGAAATGCCGACCCCATGAGGCCAGCTCGAGTCCTTGGTACTGCCAGGAACCAGCCAAGGCCGCGACCTCCTCGATGGGAAGGTCGGTCCACGAACCGGTGAAGAGCAACACGGGGCGCGACATGCCTGCACTCCCGGAATCGGGGCGACTCAGCCCGCGGCAGGACCTTCACCAGGCTTGCCGCTGGCGGCCGGCAGATCCACAACCGAAAGCGGTACGGTTCCCGGCTTGGCGGGTTCGGGGACCGAACACGAGGCAGCGGGAGCGGATGGGGTGGAGACAGCGGCAGGCGGGGCGTTGAAATCCTCGTCTTCCAGGTAGACTTCGGAAGTTTCCAGGCCGTCGATGTCATGCCTGAGCCAAAGGTAAAGGGCCGTCACCGCCGACCAGAAGAATGAGTAGCCAAACCCCACGACAAGCAGCACGGCGGCGTAAAGCCAGCCGCTATTGGCGATCGAACCGGCAAAGCCGAGGCGGATATTTTTCGAGAAAGCCTTGAGGCGGGTCTCGTCCACCTTGCCGTTGATGACGACGGGAGCGCCGGATTCGCTCGTGGCGCCATCCAGAAGCAGGGCCCGCCATCCGAAGGTGGTGGGGGCCGTCACGAACAACGCCGCCGGCTTGACACCGCCGGTGGCGTAATCAAGGCCGGGGGTTTGCGAGACACTCCACTTGGCAAGATAAACACTCATCGACGAAAACACGCCCACGGTGAAGATGGATGCCGCACCCAAAAGGAGGGCGCCCACGGAATACATGAAGATCGAGCGCGGTCGCTGATAGAGGTAGCTGATGCCCCGGGCCGTGGCTTGGACATAGTCCTCGGAATCGGTTCCAACAATGGAGACCATGATTGGCCAACTGATCAGCCCGACGAGGAGGAAGGTCATCGCCAATCCGCCCAGCAGCGGGAAGCACCAGGCCAGTCCGCCAAATAGGATGTCGCCCAAAACGGGAATCATGTAGAAAAACCCGAAGATCGTTGACATGACCATCACCCCGGCCACGAGCATCAGCGGCACCAGCGGGGCCACGATCAAGTCCTTCACCCGCGAGCGCGAAAACTTGACGGCCTCGGTCATCTGGACCGACTCATGGCGCGCCAATTCCATGGCCGCCATCCGGGTGATGGCCCCGCCGAAAAACGACCACACCAGAAGCGTGGAAAGGATCACAGCCAAAAGATAAAACCTGTGAGTGAAACGGGCTTCCGGGTGGAAGAGATAGGTCACCGGCTTGAGAAACTTGACCAGCGGCTCAACAAGGACAGGTGCCTGTTCGGTGAGCAGCCAGTCGAGTATTGAGCCGGAGCCGCCCACCTTTTCCTTGCCCATGAGTAGCAGGAGGGAGTTGGGCCCGCGGTTCTCAAACCATGGCCAGGTATTAAGAACACCGCTGGGCTTGGGTTGGCCGATCCTTGAACGGATTTGGACAATCCGACCCTCACCCAACGGAGCCAGCTTGCTTTCCTTGAACGCCTTCTCGAACAAGACCGCCAGTTCACGCCCTTGATCGGCAAGGCTGAGCGATGGATCCTTGGCCTTGGGGTCGGCGGTCACCGCCAGTCCGGCGGCCACAAGGATCTGGTACTCCTCGTAGGTGTCGGCGACATCGCCAAGGTCGTAATAAGAGTCTGCCGATCCCAGCCCTGCCATCTCATGCATCAGGTTCCAGCTTCGGGTGGCGCGCTTCCGCTCTTCCCATTCCGCCTTCCTGGTCTCGGCATCTTTGTTCGCGGGGGCGGTCCCCCTCACGGCATCGCCTCCCATATTGGGGGGCGTGGGGCCAAACAGGCTCCCGAACACCACGGCAAGTCCCCACCAGGCCGTCGCCGTGCTCAAGACTCCCAAGGCGGCCAAACCCACTTGGCCGGGGGACAGCGCCAAACGAAAGCATCGGGAAAGCAGATTCCAGCCCGGAATGATGCCGTTGCTGGTGGTTTTCGCGGTTGTTTCCTCGGCCATGGTGCACCTTGGTCAATAAATCGGGAGGGCGCATTCCATGCCAACAGCGGGCGAATTGCCAGCGGCAGGAACAAACCCAAATTGAATCAAGTTCATTTATACGGAAAATACGGGCCGGGAAAAGCACCGGCGCCGGCGGTCGCCTCGAGGGAAGGCGGGCCGCCGGCGCGCGGTTCAACCAGCAAGGTGGCGGGTTGACTCTCAGAACACCAGGGCGATGCCCGCGGTGAATCCGTTGATCAGGCGGAACTGGCTTTCATAGGCGGGATCCATGGCTCCGAAGTTGAAATCGATCGGATGGCGGGAACTGATGGTGTTGAACAAGGCCATCACATCGTAGCCCACCTTCATCTCGATCCCTTCCACCGGATACCAGGAGATCCCAAAGGTGCCCGCCAATTCGGGAACAAGGGTGTACATATTGCGACCGCGCTTGGAGGCGGGCCCGACATACTTTTCACCGAGTTCAAACTTGGCCCGGGTTTTGACCACGTCGATCATCAGTCCGGCATCGGCGATGAAATTAAAGGCGAAGCCGTGGCCCAGGTACCATTCGTTCTGGCAAGCCAAGTGCGCGCCATACATCCTGTTGGAAACGATGTTCGTGTAGATCGCCTGATCGAGTCCCCCTGCTTGGCCAGTGATATCGTAATCAATGGTGCGCCATTTGTACCGTTCCCAGATCCAGAACATGCGGGCACCGACAATTCCCGAGAGGCGATAGGTCTCGTTCTCATACACGGGCATGCGCACATCGATGTTGTAAGTCTGCAGCCTCTGGGTGAATTCCTGGGTCATGGCCTCCGCGGCATTCCAGATGCCATAAGCAGTTCCACCCGCTCGGTTAATCCGGTCCTGAATGGTTAGGTTACCGAGAGTTGGACTGGAATTGATGACATCAAAAAACGGGCCAGCGTAATCGGGAAGGAAGTTGTAAACAGGCGCATAGAGGAACGAATCGGCGTAGTTGCCTCCCACTTGCAAGCCACGGGGGGCCAAAGTCGCCGCCGATGTGTAGCTCACCTGGGCAAGCCATAATCCGTTGACGGTGAGGCTTGTGCCGTCGTTGAACTTCCACCCCGCCTCGATTTTCATTCCGGGTTGGAAACTTGATGGCCCGGATACGGAATTCACATTGAGGGCTTCCTGGTTGGAACCCACAAAGCTGCCTGCAAACTGAGCGGGGCTCGTAAGATTCTGTAAAACACCCGTTTGCGGGTTGATCCCGATCCGGTTCTGGGCGGTTCCATCCACATCGACAAACCCGCGGTAGGCGACCCCTTGATGAGACAGCGGATTGGTCTGCTGGTACATCACGAAGGATGTCGAGACAAAAAGCCCACCCTTGTCGGCCCTGGGGTGGTAAAGCGGAAGGGGAAGGATGGGATCCGCCACCCCGATGTCATCTGCCTTCGCCTGCTGCACCTGGCCTGCCACGCCTCCAAGGAGGAGCGCGGCCACCCATGCGGGCCAGTTCCGCTTCTTCAGGATGAAATTGAACATAAACCCCTCGCTGGTCAGGACAAACGACACCGGGCGAAACCATTTCCCCTCGGGTCCCGCCATGTCGTTCAACCATCGCCGCGTCGGATCATCGGCACCTGATGCGCCGTCAACCGCCACGACGGTGGATTCCTACCCTTGGCTATCGGCGTTCCAGTCATGAGACTTGTGTCGGTTTTGCCCTTGATGAGGAAAATTCCGTGCGGGCCGGGGAAAATGGGCGAAAAAATCTTGATTCTTCATGATCGGCTCAAGTTCCACAAAGATTTCTTCCCCGAGCGGGCTCTTTTCGCTTGCGAATTCAGGATTTCCCTGATAGTCACATGTCAAGACCGGGACATCTCCGGTCTTGTTTAAGCGCGGATTGGATGGTGGACGCCATGATTCGTCCGCTTTCTTCACCAGTCGCAGCCAAATCCGGCGCGGGTTCTTCCGCCGCCACCACCCGGAATTGTCATCACCCGGGTAAACCATGCGTTCCGTGGCCTAGCGCGCCCCGGATGAGTTCCTTCAGGCCCGGCCATTGGTTGTTGATGACGACCGGCGAGGCCATTGGCAGTCACTTTTCCCCGCATCGTGGCGGCACGAACGGGAACAAACGGTACTGGCTGTGTTTCAGTTTCGCGATGGCGGGCGCCCCTTGAGCGTTCGCCCAAGCGTTTGGGGGTCAAGGTTGCTATGTCCAAGAACATATATGTGGGTAATCTCGTTTGGGGCGCCACCAATGAGGATTTGCAGGAACTTTTCGAGCGGTTTGGAACCGTCGAAAAGGCGCAAATCGTGACCGACCGGGAAACCGGCAGGTCGAGGGGCTTCGGTTTCGTGGTGATGACCAACGACGAGGAGGCCGACCGCGCCATCAACGAACTCAACGGGCACGACCTCAACGGCCGCCCGTTGACCGTCAATGAGGCCAAGCCAAGGGAGGAAGGCGGCGGCGGCCGGGGCGGGTATGGCGGAGGCGGAGGCGGAGGCCGCGGCGGTTCTGGCGGCTACGGTGGTGGCCGGGGCGGATATGGCGGCGGCGGGGGTCGAGGCGGTTCGGGTGGTTACGGCGGTGGGTCCGGGGGCTATGGAGGCGGTTATGGCGGTGGTTCCGGAGGCTATGGCGGTAGCCGAGGAGGCTCAGGCGGGCGTGGCGGATATTGAAAATTCCTGAAAATCCGTCAAAGTCAAAAACCGTTGGTTTTCAAGGCTGAAACGCAAGTTTCGGCCTTTTTTATTGCCAAATGTGACTGTAATTCCACTTGACGACAGCTGGACTCAGCTGCAGTCTATCCCCCGCGGGGAATGATTCCCCTTTTCGATTCAAGGTCGAAACTTGCCAAGGAGGGTTTTCATCATGCATTACCAACAGGAAGAACGGGCCCAGAACTGGCGTGCGGTGGCTGTCTTTCCAGACCGTCCCGAGCAACTCATTTATCTCGGTCTTTCATGCCAGCAGGTCCGCGCCGGAATGGTCGCCTCATTCTTCGAAATGTTCGACGATGAGGAACGCTCGCTGGTGACATCCATCTCCCTGCAGCGCTGGACGGGCACCCCCGACATGGGCAAGTGGCAGCAAACCGGCACCATGGCGGTTCCCGAGTCCAAACTTTCCGTAGCCGTGGCCTGATTCGGCTAACCGCCCCGCGGGCGGATTCGGGGGGAAGGTCATGGATGACCTTCCCCCCGTCCTTTTCCATCAAGCTCTTGCTGAATTGGCCTGAAACGCCAACAATTCAATTGGCCCACTCCTACAAGGAAAGGCGCCGCAAGGCCGCCTCCGGGAGTTGGGCCGTCCCGGGAAGGGCAGGAGCCATGACCGCATACGGGTCCCTTTGCGATGACTTCGGCATCTACAGCCACATTAACTTCAAGCTCGAACAGGCTTGGACCAGGGAATCCGTGCTGCATTTCTGCGACTCCCTGAGGCGAGCCTTCCCGAGCATGACCGACTTCGACCGCAAGGAAGGCGGCGAATACACCCTCGAGGAAGACCGGGAACTGGGCACCCACAAGACGGTGACGCTGGAAGCCAAGCGACTCAACGCCGGGTTCGTGAATCCGGAGGATCTCGACTCCGCCGACCAATTTCATGAAACCCTGTGGGACCTCGCGCCGGCCTATCTCAACATCAGCCCCTTGGATGTCGAGGCTTTCGACGCCACCGCCTGCTTTGACTTCAACTACTCGGGCAACCACGATGAGGTGGTTGCGGAGGCGTTGGGATTGGCCAACCAGTTCGACACCCTGCTGGGCATGCCGGGCGCGCGCATCCTCAATTACGAACCGACCATCCTCATGGCGCTCGATGAGCAGTGCAAGTTGCAGTGCCGGCTCAACATCGAGACCCGAACCTCGCCATTCATGGTCCGCACCGGCCAGTTCGGCGACGCGCCAATTTCAGTCTATTTCACGATCAGGCAATACTGGGCGCGAAATCCCTCCTCCGACTTCAAGGCGGCGTACCAGTCGCTCCGCAAGCAGGCGGCGGATATCATCGACGCCCATGTGATCCCTTCGGTGATCAGGCCCCTGGCCCAGACCATCGCCACCCGTCAATAACCATTTCCCTCCCACGGATGTTCCATGAGCGCTGCCACACCCTCACTCAGTCGTTTCGCCCAAGGTCTCCGCACCGAAACCGCCTTCGATGTGTTGGCCGTCGCCCGCAGGCTCAAGGCGCAGGGAAAGGATGTCATTGAACTTCAGATCGGTGATAGCCCCTTTAACAGTACCGCCGGGGCCCTTCGCGCCGGCGTGGAGGCCATTCAGCAAGGCGCGACCCACTACTGCCCCTCACCCGGATTGCCATCCTTCCGGCAGTCGGTGGCCCGGTTCCTGGGCCGTGAACTGGGCATTGAAATGACGCCGGAGGAGGTGGTCGCCGCGCCAGGCGCCAAGGTTTTCGAGCAATTCTTCTGCGAGGCGTTTCTCGATCCGGGTGATGCCGTGCTGGTTTTCACCCCTCATTTTCCAACTTATCTGCCCAACATTGAACGGCGGGGGGCCACGATCGTTTTCTCGGCGCTCCGGCAGGAGAATGAATTTCGTCCCAACCTCGATGAGGTTCGGGCCTTTGTCAGGAACCACCCAAGGGCCCGGGGAATCTTCCTGAACTCGCCCCACAACCCCACGGGGGGCGTGGCGACCCGCGAAGACCTTGAGAACCTCGGAACCATCCTCGAAGGCACGGAGGTCGCCCTGCTCAGCGATGAGCCGTACATGCACATGGTCTGGCGGGGCGCGCACGCCTCGCCCCTTCAGGTTCCTTCCCTGCGCCAGCGAACGATGGCGGTTTACACCTTCAGCAAGAGTTATTCGATGAGCGGCTGGAGGCTGGGATATGCCGTTGCCCCGCCTGTGGTGGCCGACAGCATTTCCCGCATGATCAACACATCCCTGAGTTGCACGCCCCCGATCGTGCAGTTGGCGGGACAGGCGGCGCTTGATGGCGACCATTCCGAACGCGACGGCCAGATGGCCCAATTCCGCCGGAAGGTGGAATTGCTCGTCGGGGCGCTGCGCAAGCATCTCGAGATCGAGGTTCTCGACCCCGCTGGAACCTTTTATGTGTTCCCCAAGGTGGAGAAGATCTGCCGAAGGCTGGGCATCAAGAGCCATGGCCTGGCGATGTACCTGCTGGAGCATGCCGACGACTCCAAGGGCGTGGCATGCCTGGGAGGCGAATGTTTTGGCGAGGCCGGCCAAGGGTTCCTGCGCTTCAGTTGCGCGGAACCCGACGAGCGCCTGCTTGAGGCGGTGGCCTTTCTCACGGAAGCGGCGAAGCGTTCCGATCGGGTTGACGCGTATTTGGCCAAAAATCCGCGCTATCGCCTCGTGCCTTGATCGGCGAGCCCATGGGGGATATGCTGGCGATGCCATGATCGGCGCCACGGAGAGGTGGCTGAGTGGCCGAAAGCACCGGTTTGCTAAATCGGCGTAGGTGTAACAGCCTACCGCGGGTTCGAATCCCGCCCTCTCCGCTCCTTGAAAATTCCCGACGCAAGTCCTTTGCAGCAAATGGGTTAAAAACATCGCTTTTGCCAAATATGACCACTGTGCCAAAAGTGTGCCAAAACCGGCGGCAGGGCCCGCCTCAATTCGGTGAATTTGAATAATGATTATAACTAAGAAACAAAAAGAGCCCCAGCGGAGCCGATGACGGAGTGAATGGGGGTGTATTGAATTTCACCCGCTCAACCCGGTGCTTCGCACCTCCGCTTGGGCTCTGTTTAATACAACCAGACACACCTCGCTTTTATTTATCAGTGTTGTCCTTAAAACTGATTATTCACTCCAGCGGCTTGACGCGGATGCGGCGGAACAGGACGACGCTTCCCGGGTCGTGGCTTTGGATCGCGAAGGTTCCGCTGGAAAGAAACAATCCGCTTTTCGCGTTGACGGGCAAGTCCACATCATGGGTGGTCTCGCCGTTCACCTTCAATGTGACATGGCCGCCGCGAACGGTGAGATGGCACTCGAACCACTCATCGTCCTTGACAAGCACCTTCTCCAAAGGCTTGGTGGGATAGATGGCTCCCGTCCGATACCGCTTGTCGCTGCCCGTGTTGTTGATCTGGAATTCAAACCCCTTGGCCGGAATTCCCTTGGGCTGGTGCACGGTGTGAAAAAAGATGCCGGAGTTGCCTTTGGGCTTGGTCATCACCTCGGCCTTGAGCTCGAAGTCCTTGAAATTCGCCTTGTGAATCGGGCCCTGATAGTAGAGGTGGGTCAGCTTGGACGGCCCCGCCACGATCAAGCCGCCTTCCACCTTGAAAGCCTTGGGATCCTCCGAAGGTTTCCAGTCATCAAGGGACTTCCCATCAAAAAGATCCAGCCATCCATCCTTGTCGGCAACCGGTCCGGCGGCTCGGGCATTCGGGCCCGCGAACCCGGCCACAACCATCACCAGAAAGCCGGATGCCACCGCCGAGGCCAGCAACCCGCGAACGACCGACCCGCGAAATGACAGCACTTCCATGAACTACCTCCCTATGGAAAACCCTAGATCGAGCTTCAAATAGATGAGTTGGATTGATAAACCCGATAAAAATGCAATTCGAGCATATTCTAATATGCCCCACTTACTTCGGCTCCACCGGGGGCTCTTTTGTTTCTGCTACGGCTCCTTTAGCTGTTCCTTGATCGACTCGCCCCTCACTCCGCTGGGGGCTCCTAAACGATGAAAGAATCTCAAAATGAAGGCCAGACAAAGGCTGACGATGCTTAGGAGCCCCCAGCGGAGTGAGGGGTCCTCGCGGACATTCAACAATCTAGCGCCAGTTCAAAGGTCACTCGCGCCGTTCAACGCTTCAGGGACATGAAAGGGCTAACAGGATGATGGCGGGTGCCGGGGTCTTGAGCAGCTCAGTCATTTGAAGTTTGCTCTAACCAACGGTTAAAGCTGACCGAAGCCGCCTTCACGGTTTCGCGCACCATGAAAGTCTTGCAGGCGGCCCCCGCTGCTGAACTGGGTCCATCGGCCTGCAGGATCCTCACGACCTGGTCGCCGACCTGAAGCAGGCGACTGGGACATGCGGCCAAGAATTGGGATGCGATCGAGGCCGCCTCAACAGATCAATCAAATCTTGCTTGAAGAAAAGCCATCGACCTACCGCAGCAACTCCCCGACAACCCTGTCGGCGTCCATGATCGGCGTGACGGCCTCGCCAGCCACGCGACGGTTCAGGCCGTCCACTGAATCACGGTAATGAAAACGAGGGCCGGAAGGGTACCATGATTCCCTGATCGCCATGCCGGGCACCACGGCTTCGTGCGGATAACGGACATAAGGCGAGTCAAGCATGGCATCGTGCCGAAGGCTGCCGCGGGCGATCACGACACGAACGGGCTCGAGAGAGCCGAGCAGGGCCGCCAGCGCTCCACCATTCGGCTCGGAAATGGCCAGCGGACTCGCGGCATCAAGGGGAACCGCGAACCGCGACGAGGGATCATTCACCGGGGCGAAAGAATCCCCCCACACGGCCACGCGATTGACATCAACCAAAGCCTCCCTCCCGAGCCAGCGAAGCACGGTTCGCAGGTCTCGAAGCTGCGAACCAAGGACCGCCTGCCCGAGCATCAGGTTGGCCTGCGAAACTGAAGTGCGGGCACTGCCTCGATCGGCGGAGCTACCCGGGCTCGTCTCGCCGGTACCCCTCACATCGGGCAAGCAGACGGCGATTCCTCCCTTGAGGAATGCCGCGATCACCTCGCTTCGTTGTTTGAGAAAGCCAGCCTTGCCGCCTTGTGCCACCATGAGCACCAGGGGCGCCGGTCGCTTGCTTTCCCGGGGCGTCAGAAGCAGAAGCGGAACAACAATCCCTTGATCGGTTTCCATGATGAATCGCCGCACGGTTGCCTCGGGAACCGATTCCGAAGCCTTGTTGATCACCCGCGGATCGGCAACCGGGTCGATGGATCCGAGGATCGAGGTCCGTTCATCGGGGCTGGCCGGTTTTTCGGCGCCCGCTGACAGGAGGCGACGGCGCGCCACCCGCATTTCGGAAATCACCTCGCGGAGTTTTCCGGGTTTCCATTCGCCCCGGGTTGCCTCGGTCCAGCAATCCAACTCACTGGCTGCCAACGGCTTGCTGTACTCGACAGGCACCGGCATTCCGAACCAGGCGGATAGCGCCGGATAAATCATTTTCCTGTGAACCTGACCGACATGATTGCAATGGGTGTTCTCCGGGCCCCCGGGACCGCGCACTCCGCCCTTGCCATGGGCCACGGCCAGGGAGTCGGTCGCCCCGAGGAATCCAAAGATTTTCCTGATCCGCGGCCAGGCGGGGTCCATGGCCTGGTCCCAGGCAAATTCATGGCCGTAAACCAGCTTGCGAGGGGCGATGCCGCCGACGATGAGGAAGTGGGAAAATCCATCGCGGGCGCCATGGCGCAGGCCTCGGGTGCTTTCCCAGTATCCATCGCCGAACCATGCGAAGTCATGCTCGGGGTCGTCAAGCGGGCGCGATTCCGGCTGCCAGCCGCCGAAGTTGAACGGCACCGCGCAGGCGACACGGCGGTCAAGCGCGGCGGCCACGCCCACGGGATCCCCTCCCCCGGCCACCGATCCGATCATGATGATCCGGTCCGGGTCGATCCGCTCCTGCGCCAGCAAAATATCAACCCCCCGCATCAGGTCCCAGGTCATCCATCCCATGAGCGAATCGCCTATCAACGACAACTGAAGATTGGAATTGTATCTGTAATAATAATCCTGCCGACCGGCACGGAAGTTCCCGGGATAATCGTGCTGGCCGTTGAAGCCGTGTTCGCGGCGTTCACCGTAGCCCACCTGGTCGGGCACGAGGACGGCGGTTCCGGCCCGGGCCCAAGTCATGCCCATGTCCTGAAGTTCGCCGCCGCTTTTTCCTCCGTGGTGCGAATGGGCGATCACGATTCCCGGCATTTTGCCTGGTGGTTTCTCCGGCAGGTAAAGGTTCGCGCATGCCCAGAAATGGGGACGGGTCTCATACACCAGGCATTTGATGACAAAACCGTCGCCCGGCAGCACCCGCGTGACCTTCACCTTCATGCCGACGGGTTGTTCGGGCCAATATCCGAGGGATTCCTTCAGCCTCGCCAAGCGCGTGTCGCGGTAGGCCAACCACTGTTCCTTGGTAACAAGGCCGCCAAAGGCTTTTGATTCCCGGGCCCCGGCTTCCCGCATGCGACGATTGGCATCGGCGGCCATCATCCCGGCCATGGACCTTTGTCCCGCGGCATCCTTGGGAAACAGGTCGGGATCGATGTCCTTCAGGTCCGCCGCGATCGCGAAAGGAACCAGAAACACAAGGGCGGGAAGTGCGCAACGCATGGTCATGCCCATCCTCGGCGAAAATGATTGCCACCCGAAACACCCGTTATGGTGTCATGGCCGTTGTGGCGGGATCATCCCATTTTTATGCCACAGAAGATATCTTTATGTCCGACCAAGTCCCCCACTGGTGAATCTAAACCGCTCCCAGCGCCAGCCACACCATCCAGAACCACGGCATGGGAAGGGCCCGGGGATCGGGCCACGCGCCCTTTCCGGCCAGCGCGTTTTCCAGGGCTCTCGCGGGCAGGCCCCGGTTTCGCCACCATGAGCGGACGGGGCCGTCGAGATGCCGGCCCGGGGGCAGACCTTCCGAGGCCAACCGTTTCCGAAACGCCTCGCGGGTTCCCGGCCACGAGAGGGCCAGCCACATTCTCCAGGCGACCCACCCCAAGGGCATCATCCACCAGGCCGCCGCCAACAGGCGCACGATGGCGCTTTCGGCTTCAAGTTCCCGAACACCGTGGCTCGCCGGCAGAACCGAAACCCTCGGTCCGTCAAGGAAGCGGAGCAGCGGCACCGATTCCCTCAACGGAGTTCCGGAAGCCACATAGCGAACGGGGATATCCGGCATATCCCATGATCCGGGCCTTGCGAAAACCACGCGCCAGGCATGAACGCCGGGCCCGGCGGAAGGCAGCGGTGTCAATGTCCATGGCCCCTCCTCGTAACCTTGAGGCAGGTCAATCACCTCCGGCAAGGTCCCTCCGGGAGTGCGGTTCACAAGAGCCACCACCAAGGTGGCCGGTTCACCGATCCTTGGCGCTGGCGGGTCGATCCGCACCGAACCCCGGATGTCACCCACGGGAAGCTGACCGAAGGCAAGGAAGGCCACCAGGAGAATCACCAGTCGGGCACCCCCGGGCCGGCGGAGGATTTCCGGTTTGACGATGGCGGGCTGATCCGTTCCGCGGCGGCATGCACCAATCGCCTGGCTTCATCGGCGGAAATGGCCCGGGGCGGGCCCACCTCATTGACAAGCGGCAGCCTTCCGGCGCCCGGCAAGGCATTCTCGGTTTCCGCCGCGCCAGCGGCACCCGGCCGCGACCGGCCCCCCCGGGATGCACCCCGGCCGGAATCCCCGTCACCGGGCGTCTCCCCGGGCCCGTCATCTCCCATGTCGCCATTGGCGCCCGATGAAGGACGGTTTTTGGCGAGGGCCTCAAGCCAGCGGGCGCGCGCCCTGAGCGGGCCCGCCCGTTCAGTGGGCAGCCGAACCGAGATTTCCGCCGCCAGCCTGGGCGCCCTGGGATCGGATTCCGCTTGGTCCAACAGGCAAATGACGAGGGTTTCTAGCAGGTCGGGATCGTCGCTCCGGATTAATGCCCGTCGCAAGGCGTCCTCGGCCCGCCGCAACACCGGGCCCCGCTCCGAGGCTGGCCAATCGCGCGCCTGAAGAATCAGGAGGCCGGCCTCCTCGCGGGGGGCGCGTGATGAGCATCCGGAGACAAGCATCAGGCATGCCGCGAGCCATCGCGAGGGAGCGGCCGAGGCCAAGAGAAATCCAAGGCCCGTCAGGGCGAAACAGAAGGCCCAAGGCGCCGGTGCGACTGAAACGCCATGGCCGCCCAACCCCGGAAGCGCGGGCGGGGCTTCGCCTGATTCAATCACCTCGCCCCGAGTCAGTTCCCGCAAGCGCTCCGGACGCGTCGTGGAAACAACGGAGGCATCCTGCCCCGGAACCGGATCCAACCGGCCCGGCGCCCCGATCACCCAGGCCCGGTCGGCGCGCGGGGCGCCTTCGGGAGGAATCCGCCGAACCGGGTCGTCGCCATCGGAAAACATCCAAACCGAACCCCGCATCGGCCATGAACGCGCCAACGCGATCCCCGAGGCCAAGTCGGTTCCGGATGCGTCTTTCGGGCCGGGAGCCAGCGCCGAATCCTCGGCCAGCGAATCTAGCCGGGCCACTTGGGAACGCAGCAAACGGCCATCGTTTCCGGGAGAAACAACCATGCGGGCATGGGCCCCGAACACGATCAGGCCGACAGGCCGGTTCAGCAGAGGTCCCTGCGCGGCAAGCCACGAGTCGAGGCCAAGGCGCGCCAGGTCGAGCCTCGGTGGAGTGCCGGCTCGCATCGACCTGCTGGCGTCGACCACCAGCCATAGGGGATCCGCCATGACGACGATAGGGCCGCGGCGTTGGGGAACGAACGCCAGCGCTGCGGCCACCGACAACATGATGACCGCGAGGGTTTCAAGCCGCCGGCGTTTCCGGGATCCGGGCACGGCTTGCCATGGCGAACTCGACATGGTCATGGGGTCGGTCTCTCCCGGCGGATGGGATCAGGCCACGGCCCTCTGAAGGGGGATCTCAAATGCCAGCAATGATTCGAAGCGCCCGGATTCGGGATTGTAGCGGCGCCGTTCACCCCGAATCCGGTCCTGGGCGAGGTCGTAGGTGCCATATGACCAGCGCCGGGTCTGGGTGACGCTTCCGGCGCAGATGAGCGCGAACGGCCTTCCGGGTGCCGGAGGCAGGTGATAGGCGTTGTGCCGATGGCCATGCAGCCACGCCCTCACGCCTCCGCGTTCCGCCGTTCGGACAAGCTTGTCGAGGTCGAGGAGCCTGCGGGAACTCCATTCGGGGGAGCCATCCTGAAGCATGGCCGGATAATGAGTCACCATGAGCCGGGGAGAATTGTCGAGCTTGTCGAGCAGACTGTCCAAGCGGGCCAGTTGCGCCGCGCCAACCCTTCCCTTGGCGTCCCAGGGAAACCGGGTCGGCGCGGAGGAATTGACCGCGATGATCCACCATCCCCCGACACGCTGGGCGAAGGGGTAAATGGCATCCTCGCCCGCGCGGATTCCCTGCTGCCAGGGGGCGAAGCGCGTCTCGAACTCGCGGTTGTCCACTGAGCGCTGCACCAGGTGGTCGTGGTTGCCCGGCACGGCGACTCCCGGGCGTTGCAGCAGGCCGCCAAGCCGGTTGAGGGCCAGGTCGAATTCCGCGCCGCTGCCAAGGCAGCTGGCGTCGCCAGAAAACACAAGATGATCCGGGCGGGTTTCATTCAGGTCGGCAGCGAAAGCCTCGAGCACCTTCCCGGCATGCCGGAATCGCCAGGCGCGGCCCGCCAGGCGGAGGTTGGCCCAACCGGCCACCCGCTTGCTCAGGATGTCCCGCCACGAAAGGCCGTATTTGGGAAGGAAAACATGCATGTCGGAGAAATGGGCCAGGCGCGGCCCGCCGGACGGAATTGTGTCGATCTTGGAGTCCGTCATGCTGGGTTCCGCTAAAAGAAAACGCCCCTTCATGCTAACGGGTGGAACGGCCCCCGAATGGGACTTCACGAAAACTTCCCCGGAGGTTCATCCCTGCCGGAACGGATAAAACCAGATCGGCTGCGGTTTGGCGTCGGGAATCATGGGAACCGGCAACCGCCGCGGTTCGGCAAGGTCCCACTCATAACCTTCGCGGCCAACCCGGCAGCCAACGACATTCACCGAACCGACAACCGCCCCGCGCACCAATCCTTCGGGCTTCAACTTCGCCGAGGAAAACGCTTCGGCCGGGCCGGGAATCCGGCTGGCATACAGGAGAACCCGGCCACGGACCGTGGTGGGAGTGGAACGGTATTCGACTTTCTTGACTCCGCGGAGAATCAACTCCACATAGGGTTGCCTGACACTGAGCGCCCGCATCGCCATGATGTCCGCATCGGGAGACTCCGACACATCGGGCGAATGGGTGACATGGGCCGCATGGGCGAAATTGCTTCCCAGCAGCGTTTCGAAAACCGCCCGGGATTCGTCGCTCAGCCGCCGGATTCCCCGAAAGGTTTGCGGGTCGGGGCCGTTTTCACGCATCGCGGGCCCTTGGCCATCAGCAAATCGAATCCCGGCAACGAGTTGCGGAGGAAGCAGGCGATTGGGGTCCGCCGGTGTGCTTTGGCGGCGGTCGGCGCGCACCGCGTCACGGAAACCTGAAGGATCCGCCGCCGCGCATTCCTCGACTTGCCTCACCGTGATCCGGCCCCACAACCAGACCGAACCCTGCCCGCACGAAAGGATGTAAATCGAGTCTCCCGGCGCCACCCCGCGCGCCCGGTAGGCATTCCCAAATGCCGAGGTGAAAACAGTTTGGCCCGAGTCGAGCCAAGCCTGCCTTTCCCGCATTGTCCAAAGAACCGTGAACGCGCTCGGCATGGTTTGGATGCCTCCGAAAACGGACTTGAAATCGTGATTCTGGACTGGCGTTCATTCCTGAAATGACTATTGTTCCGCCCTCGAATTGGCCGATCCCGTTGGAAGGCAGGAGATTCGCTCATGAGCCAAAACAAGGCCGGCACGACCCGTTATCCGCTGTCGCTGCGGCCCCTGCATGCCGCGATTGTCGCCGGCTTGCCGCTTGCCGCCATCGCGTTGGTCGCTACCCGTTTCGCCCCGTTTGGCAGGGAATTGTTCGACCGCTACCTGGCCCACCCGCTTGAACAGGTGGAACTCGCCCTGTTCTGCTGCGGCATGGGTGTTTTCATCGTGAAGTTGTGGTCGCTTCGTTCGGAATGGCAGGCCCTGGACAAGGACGATTGGCTGCCCGCGCACAACGGCGCGCCCCTCGCCGCGGGGGAGGCGGCATCGATGGCGAGGCACGCGGCCGCCGCCGGCATGGAACAGACCTGGCTGGCCCGCAGATACGCCAACGCGCTCGGACATGTCGCCAGGCGGCGCAGCGCGGCGGGCCTGGACGAGCACTTGCGCGGACTCGCCGATGCCGACGCGATGACCCTCGAGGGCAGCGCCTCGCTGACCCGGTTCATCACATGGGCGATCCCGATCTTGGGGTTTTTGGGAACGGTCCTTGGAATCACCGGGGCCATCTCGGGCGTCACCCCTGAAAAGTTGGAGGCCTCGCTTTCCACCGTGACCGACGGTTTGGCGCTGGCGTTCGACGCGACCGCGGTCGCGCTGGCCCTCACCATGGTGCTGATGTTCACGGCATCGATGGTGGAACGGGCCGAGACGCGGGTTTTGGAGGAAGTGGACGGTCGCGTGGACCGCGACCTGCCCCCTCGCTTCGAGACGGCGGAAACCGCCGGAAGCGAAGCCGCCTCGGCCGCCGGAACGGCTGCCCGCGCGGTCGCCGAGGTGATGTCGCGGCAGTTTTCCCACCTTGCCAACGAGATCGCCGGCAAGGTTCACGAAGCCGTTTGCTCGGGCTTGGCGCGCGTGGCCGAGCAAACCATGGCCATCGACAGGTCGATGGCCATCCGCATGGAGGAGTCGAGGCAGTTTCTCGACCGCTCCGCCGCCACGGCCGACCAGATGTTCCGGGCCCACCACGCGACCTTGGCGGAAATGGGGGCGCAAGTGGCCCGGCAGGTGGCCGCGCCGGTGGATGCCCTCGAACGGATCCGGCTTGGCATGGCGGAACTGTCCAGCCTGCAGGCCTTGCTGGCGCAAAACCTCGGCGCGTTAAGCCAGGGGAACTCCCTCGAGGAGGTGTTGCACCAGCTTTCCGCCGCCACGCACCTCCTGGCGGCAAAGGCGACGCGCATGCGCGACGCGCAAGGCGTGGAAGCCGGGCACGGCTTGGCCGGTCCCCGCGCTCACGCGAGCGCGGCGAGGGCGGCGGACTGACGCGGTTCAAGACGCTGCGGAGGGTGCATGCGCAGGCCACGGTCGCGATTGACAGTCTCGACCTTTCCATTCTTGGCGGTGCTGCTGTGCGCCATGGGCGCGCTGATCCTGTTGCTGCTGGTTTTCGACCGCAGGGCCAAGGAAGCCGCCAAGGCTCGGGCGGAGTCGAAGGCGCAGGCCGCCCACGACGCCGAACGCCTTGAGCACCAGCGGCGCCTGGAGAAAATCCTGGCCCACAACGCCGCGGCGCGGCAGGAAGACGGCAAGCAATCGGCCGAACGAAAATCCGCGCTGGAAAAGGAAATCACCGCGAACAAGAACCGGGAGGCATCGCTTCGTGACGCGGCGCGCAACGCCAGCATGATCCTCGCTGAAGCGGCCGCGGCGACGGCCAAGGACCTTGGCGCCGTCGAGATGGCGCGCGATGCCATCGGCCGGCTCGAGGCCCGCAGGAACGAAGTCCATGAACTGCGGCGCAAGGCCGGCGAACAAAAGACCCGGCTGGACGAGGAACGATCCCGCCAGGAACGCGACCTGGCCCGGCTGGAAGCGGTTTTGGCCAGGGTGCGGGCGGAACGCGAACGCGACAGGCAAACCTATTCCATCGTGCCCTACAGGGGAAAGCAGGGCGAGAATCGCAAGCCGCTCTACATCGAATGCTCGGCAAGCGGGCTTGTTTTCCTGCCGGACAGGCTGGAAATCGACCCGGTCGCCCATCCCCGCAGGGCCCTGGATGAGATCGACCGTCGCGCCGACGAGCAAAACAAGAGGCTCAAGGCGATGGGCCTTCAGGCGACGCAGAGGCCCTACCTGATGCTCCTCGTGCGGCCCGACGGCATCGGTGCCTACTACAGGTTCCAGGTTCTGACCAAGCCATATGACATCGACTTCGGATACGAATTGGTGGATGCCGACTGGGTGCTCGACATTCCCGCCGAGGTGGAACAACAGGTGGCTGGCGCCACCTCGGTTGACAACCGACCCCGCAACGCGTTTCCCGGGGTAAGGATCCCAGGAAACGGCGCCGCCGGTGGCGGATTTGCCTCGGGAACAACGGGATCCACCATGGGCGGGTCCACTCGCGGAGGGACCGGTCCGCTTGGTGCTACGACTGATGGCGGATCGCCCGGGGGAACCTCGCGCGGCAACGCGAACACTGGCGCGGGAGGAATTCGCTTCGGTTACGGACCGGGTGACAGAACGGAAAACGGCAGCGGCATCGGCGGTTTGCCGGGCATTCCGGGCGGGGGAATCGGCCTCGGTTCCGGCGGACGGGGGCCAACGGGAGCCACTAGCGGCAATGGCGTGGCTGGAACCGGGGTTGAAAATGGAACCACAGGATCAGGCATAGGCGGAATAGGAAATGGACCGGGGGGCGCCTCGGGTGGCGGAGGCTTCGCCAACTCCCCGGGGGCCAATGGAAACGGCCTCGGCGGGCTTCCCGGCAACGGACCGGGGGGCGCCATGGGTGGCGGGGGCTTCGCCAATTCCCAAGGGGCCAATGGAAACGGCCTCGGCGGGCTTCCCGGCAACGGACCGGGGGGCGCCATGGGTGGCGGAGGCTTCGCCAACTCCCCGGGGGCCAATGGAAACGGCCTCGGCGGGCTTCCCGGCAACGGACCGGGGGGAACTGGCACAAGCCCCGGTGGAAATGGTTCCCCGGATCAACCGGGATTGCCCGGAATCCCAGGAGGCGCATCCGGCTCGAACCTGCCGCGATTGGTTTTGCAACCAGAACCCGACCAAGGGCAGGCCGAAGGCGGTTCCGGCGTGCCGGGCGGTTCCGGCGCCGGCGGACAGGGAGGCTCGGGAAGCGCCCGAGGTGGCGCAGGTGGAAACCCCACTGGCCAAGGTATTGCCGGCGGACCTCCCGGGGGCGCCGAGGGAATGGGCCAAGGTTCCGCCGGAGGTCCAGGAGGAGCGCCCGGCGCCGGAACCCCGGGAGCAGGGATGGTTTTGGGAAACCCGGGCGGCCCGTTGGCACCGATCACCGGTCCGCCACCCTTGCCGCCTCCCAATCCAACCACTCCCGACCAGCGGCGCGAAGACCCTGACAAGCCCCGAAACAACCTGGCGGGTGGCCAGGATTCCGGCGGTGGTTCGGATCCCGCCGGGGGCACTTCGGGGGGCGGGCTTCCGGACCCCGATGCGGATGACCTGGCGCCCCTGGGGCGCGTGCTTGTGCCCTTGCCGCGCGCCCGCGACAGGAATCCCCCGTCGAGGCCCATGCGATTGGCCAAGCTTTCCGGCCCGGCGGAACTGGTGTTGTTCGTCGAGTGCCGGGGCGACGGCGCGATTGTTCACCCCGGAGGTCGCAAGTTCAGCATCGCCGAGCTGTCGCCGGACAACAATCCGCTCGTGGAGGAACTGAAAAGGCAGGTTGAAAGACGCAAGGCGCTGGCAAGGCCCGGCGATGTGGTGCCCAAGGCCCATGTGCGTTACCTGGTTTGGAACGACGGCTTGCGAAGCTACCACGCGATCTACCCGCTGCTGATGTCCTGGGATGTCTTGAAGTCACAGCAGTCCATCGAAACCATGGAAGAATTGCGAGAGGCTTTGAGGCCTTAGCCGAGCCTCCCGGAGGAACCAGCCGTGTCTCGACGCCGCCACAGGGAACGCCCCGAATCGTTCAGCTTCGACTCGTTCCTCGATGTCGTGGCGAATGTGTGCGGCATCATCATCAAGCTGATCCTCGTGGCGTGGGCGGGCGCGCGGCTCTATCAGGGACCGACGGTCAGCAAGCCGTTTGTCCCGGAAGCGCTTCCTGAAATGGTGGCTTCCGCCGGGGACAGGGAAGCGCCTGATCCGCTCGAGAAAGAGGCGCGCAAGGGTACCGACGCGGTGGCCCGCCTGGAGGCCGAACTCGCGCGGTTGCTGTCCGAGGGCGAGGCCGGCCGGGCAACAGCCCGCGACGCTTCGGAATCGAGGCGGCGGGAAGATGGGCGCCTGGCGCTTCTGCGCGACGAAGTGGCCGCGCTCGAGCGCCTGCCCTCGCCCTCGGCGCCGATGCCCGACGCCGAACTCAAGGCGAGGCTCGCCGAGGCCGAACGAAAAATCGCCGAATTGAAGGCCTCCCCCTCGCCCAAGAAGGTGCACCGCTACCCGACTCCCGTGAGCCAAACGGTGCAGTCGGAGGAAATCCTCTTCGAGATCCGCGACAACCGGGTAACGGCCATCGACCTTGGAACCATGGTCGAGGAAATCCAGCAGGGTATGAGGGAGGCGGGTGACGAACTGCGATCGCGCTGGAGCCTTGAAAGACGCACGGCTCCCTCAGGCGCCTTCCGCCTGCGGTACACCATCGAGAGGGAACGCCCCCTGGGACTTTTGGGCAGGACGGAGATCCCCGATGACCGGGGCTCGTTCCGTTACGGGCTGACAGGTTGGGAAGTCGAGCCGCTCGACCCGGCGCGGGGCGAGCCTGTTGAAAAGGCGCTGGCGCCGGGCAGCGCCTTCCGCAACATCGTGGACCATCTCGATCCACAGGTGACGGCGATCACGCTGTGCGTGTATCCGGACAGCTTCGACGCCTACCGGCGGATCCGCGACCACCTCCATGGACGCGAGGTTGTCGTGGCGGGCCGGCCACTGCCCCCGGATGTGCCGATCGCCATGTCCACGAAGAAGGGCACGGTCAGCCGGGGCCAGTAGCCAGCCCGAGGCATGGTATGTCAGGCCACCGCGGCAAACAGGGTTTTGAAAGCCTCGGGTGTGATCCCTGAAGCCTTCGCGAGGGCCGCAAGCCTGGTGTCATCCGAAAGGTCGTGCGGTTCCACGCGGGTCATGAAGCGGCGGGCGCACTCGTAACCCTGGCTGGAAACATCAACGCGCCGAGTCTGCATGCGCTTGGTGGCCGGGTTGAGCATCGTCTCGAACGGCAGCGGACGGGTCTTGCCCTCCACGAGGCTGATGATGGCGCCGAACCTGACGGAATCATCCGAAAGCAGGAACTTCACGGCGCCGTAGCCGAGGTCGCGAGTGTACTCGACGTCAAAAGGCACCGGGTCGGCGCATCGGAGTTCGTAGCCGATGTCCTTGGAAGTGAGTGAGACTCCAAGCTTCAGGGCGCGAAGCTTTTCGGCGAGGCGATCCCTGATCATGCGGCCGAAGTCGATCTCGGCCATGCGGAGGTTTCCGTGGGGATCGCGTTCGATCTTGCCATAGGAGGCAAGCTGCCCCTCGGACATCGCGCCCAAGCCCTTCTCGCCAATGGACTCGACCAATCCTTCGGCGAGCACGGCGACGCCATGATCGCGGCCCTCGGCGCGACTCTTGAGGATGGATCCGAGGATGATGTCGGCGACGGAATCAAGGGTGGGGGCGGAATTCACGAACTCCTCGGGAATGATGGTCACGGCCGCGGCCGCGGCCTTCCCGATGCCCAGGGCGAGGTGACCCGCGGCGCGTCCCATGCTCACCACGAGGAACCATCGGCCGCAGGTTCTGGCATCCTCGTTGAGGTTGTTCACCAGGGACACGCCGACCTGGCGCGCGGTCTCGTACCCGAAGGTGGGGACCCCGGGCGGCAGGGGCAGGTCGTTGTCGATGGTCTTGGGCACATGGGCCACGCGAACCGCGCCTCCCGCGCCGGAGTAAACCTTGCTTCCCGAGTAGGCGGTGTCGTCGCCGCCGATGGTGACGAGGTGGTCGAGGCCCAGCGACTTGAAGGCGGCAAGCACCCGGGCCATGTCCTCCTCGGACTTGGCGGGATTGACCCGCGCGGTGCCAAGGATCGACCCGCCCCGGATGTTGATGCCCCTGACATCCTCGGAGGAGAGGTTCCAGACATGGCTGGTGTCGCCGCGGACAAGCCACCTGAATCCGTCGCGGAACCCGATGACCTCCCATCCCTGCCTGAGGGATTCCAGGGTCACGGCGCTGATCACGCCGTTGATTCCGGGGGCGGGACCACCGCCCACGATGATGCCCAGACGCTTTGCCATGTCGCGTACCTTGGGGTGGCCGGGGTCGCCCCCGACGGGAGAGAGAGACGACACTCAATTACTAGCCAAACGGCCGTCCGCTTCAAGCCGCGCGCCTTGGCCGCGCCGCGAGGTCGAAGAGGCCGAAAATATCCTCCTCGTTCATGCCCATGTTGATGGGGGGACCGTTCATCGCGATCATCTCGTTGAACAGGGCCCGCTTCTTGTCGAGCACCGCGGCGATCCGCTCCTCGATGGTGCCGGCCGAGATGTACCTTGAGACGAAAACCGGCGCCTTTTGGCCAAGCCGGTGGGCCCGGTTGATGGCCTGGTCCTCGATCGCCGGGTTCCACCACCGGTCGAACAGGAACACATAGTTGCAAAACTGCAGGTTGAGGCCCACGCTTCCCGTGCCGTAGCTCATCAGGATGACCCGGTGCTCGGCGCTGGCCTTGAACCGGTCGAGGATGGCCTGCCGGTCCTTGTGGGGAACCTTCCCGTGATAAAGGAGCGGCTTGTGGGCCGCCAGTTCGCAGGCGATCATCTCGAGCGGTTCCACCCACTGCGAGAAGATGATCGCCTTGTTGCCGGTGGACGCGACCTCGTCCATCTCCGACAGCAGGAGTTCCATCTTGCTGGACGCCCCGGTGCGCGGGTCGAAGTTGCACACCTGCTTGAGGCGCATCACCAGTTCGAAGACATGCTGCACGGTGATCGTGTCGCCAAGGGCGTTGAGGTGCACGACACCATCCTTCTCGGCCATGTCGTAGGTGGCCCGCTGCTCGGGGGAAAGGTCGAGCGGAATGTCGCGGATCACCCGGGGAGGCATGTGGCCCGCCACCTGTTCCTTGGTTCGGCGGATGATCTTGTCGCGGACAAGTTCCTGCATGATCCGGGGATCGGCCTCGGCGGGAATCAGGCCGGGTTCCACGAACGAGAAGATGTTCACGAGATCCTCGGCGCGGTTCTCGATCGGCGTCCCCGACATCGCCCAGCTTTTGTCGCGCTTCAGGTTGCGCGCCGCCCGGTTGGCCTTGCTCTCATGCGACTTGATCCGCTGCGCCTCGTCGAGGACGACAATGTCGAAATGGCAATCCTCCGAGGAGGCGATGTCGGTGTCGCGGGTGAGAATCTCGTAATTGACGATCTGCACGGGACAGTTCGAGACCCGCCACATCGCCATGCGGGTTTCCGTGTCGCCTCCGATGACCTCATAGGGAAGTTCCGGCGCCCATAGCCTCAATTCGCGGGACCAGTTCACCACCAGCGGCTTGGGACAGACCACGAGCACCCTCTTGAACAGGCCGCTCGTGTACATGAGGCGCAACGAAAGGATCACCTGCACGGTCTTTCCCAGCCCCATCTCGTCGGCGATGAGGGCGTGGGCCCGTGGCATGAGAAACGCCATTCCCTTCAGCTGGTAAGGATATGGCTGAAATGGCAAGGTGAGGCGACCCTTGCCCAGCATTCCTTCCAGAGGCGGTTGAAGCAGGAACAGGAGGCGGTCCTTGATGCCGATCACGCTGGCCGGAGGCCTCACCCGGGTGCCGCTCCGCCCCGCCGCCGGCGGTGGGGATTGCTCCCCGGGAAACTGGGGGTTGTTTTCTTCCGTGGCGTCATTTTCATGGCCCGGCCCGCTGGAAACCGGCGCGGAATCGGCGCGGGCCTTGGCGGGAAGGTCGACGGGAACCGGAAATCGCCAAACCTGCGTTTGCACGGACATCTGGATCGGACCCAGGCCGCGCACCCATGGCCGGCTCGATAGCACGGGCACCGACCTCACCGATGGCGCCAGCGGTCGATCCCACCCCGGCACCCGGGCCAACGCGGGCCTCGAAAGGAAGTCGATGGCAAGGCATTCCACGACTGGCGTGTCATCAGTCGTCGGCGATGAATCGTCAACCTGGGTCACGAGGCTAGTGATCGGCGCTGGAAGGTCCGGGGCTTGATGGGTCGGTATGCTCTCGGAGTGGGAATGGACGGCGTCAGGGCATGCCTTGACGATGCCGGAACCCGGGCAAGAAATTCGGGTCGTGCCGGTGGAAAGGGGTCGTTGGCTTGTCGGAATCGGGCGGGGAATCCTGGGCGGGCCTGGATGCGGGCAGGCAGTTGCTGGGGCAATTTGACGCCCCATCGTATGTACGCCGCGGACTTGAGGTTGAGCAAGCGTGGACCGACCTGCTGGCCGCGCTGAACCGGTCCCGCCGGCAATGGCTGGAACCCTTGGGCCGGCGGATGGCCTGGATGAAGGCGCGGTCGGGCGACTGGCGCCGCCTGACGGGCGACAACCCGGGCGCGCTGGAGGCGCTTGGCGCCCTCGAAAACCTTTTGCCCGCCACGCTGCGCTTTCCCCCCGGCCGGGCCTGGTGGATCGCCTTGCCGAGGCTGGAATACCGGCGTTGGAACCGCGACCTGGAACAGTTCAACCGATTCTGGCGCGACACCCTTGAAACAGCCGACCTCACGCCGGTCAACCGCCGCCGCGAGGCCTACAACCGCTGGTACCTTCTCGAAAAGGAATGCGCCTTGGGTTCGGCGAGGCTCGCGCTCGCCGGCTACAGGCCGTTGGTTCCGGCCACCGCCTCCGACCTCGCCGCGCGCCTGCCTTTCCTGCCGGTTCCATCGCCTAGGCCTTCCGGCGCCGGGTGACCTCGGCCGACATCATTTGCATGGCATTGCGGATGCCCAAGTTGTCGGCCTGGAACGCAAAGGCCGCGGGAGCGGGAATGGCGATATCACTGGCCGCCATCACGGCGTCCTGGTTGGCGGCCAGATACACGAACTCCCACGAGTACGCCGTCCGCTGGTGTTCGATCATCGATCGAATGGCCTCGCGGGTGAATTCCTTGCTGGAATTTTCCTGCCCGTCGGTGAGGATCGCCACGACAACCTTGGCCGGACGCTCGGCCTCCGGCAGGCGCGCGAGGCGGGCGCCAATCTCGTTGATGGTGCGGCCGATGGCGTCGTAAAGCGCCGTCGCTCCGCGTGGCACGAAGGTGGTGGAGTCAAGCGGCTTCACCCGGGCCAGGGGAACCCCGTTTTCAGGCACCTCGTACTCGTTGTCGAAAAGCACCAGCGTCAGTCGGGCTTGGCCGGACTGCTCCCGCTGGGTTTTCAGGAAGGCGTTGAAGCCGCCAATGGCGTCCTCGCGGATCGATTCCATCGATCCCGAACGATCCAGGATGCACGCGATTTCAGTAAGGTCGGGGTTCATTTCCAGTCGCTCCCATGGCCGGGGTGACATCCACCCCATCCGCGACTGATTCGGGCCAGGTTCCCGCAAATTCAAGGAATTCAGTTTTTTCCAGGCGGCCCCTCCAGGATTTCCCGGATCTTCCGCCTGACGGCCTCCGATCGGGCGGGGTCGCCGCCCGCGTGGATGGACTGGGATCCGCCATCGTCGAGGTCGTCGTCCGTGGCCATGGAAGCCACGGCCTGCACCCCGGCGACCTCGGCCTTGCCGCCGGGAGGAACACGCAAAAGGACGATCTCGCAAGGATACGAACGACGGGGAGGCGTCAGGCCGATGACCGGCTCGCCCCAGCGGAAAACCAGAAGATGCCGCACCTCCTCGAGTTCGCAGCCGGCCCTCCGGGACAAGTCACGGTCGGCCCATAGGTCGACCAGCGAGAATCGCAGGAACCGCGCGCCCAGACCCGCCCGGTCTTCCAAGGCGGCCATAAGGCCGCCGGGCGGCAACGAGATGGGTCCGGGCGAGGGTTCACCCGTCGCGGCGGCGGCGATTTCGGAAAGCTGGCGGGTCAGGCGCCCCTGATTCACGCGGTATCGGAAACCGCGCTCGCGGGGCAGTTCCTCGGCGAGGAAAACCCGGGCCTTCATCGCCGACTCCACCGTTGTTTCAGAACGGTAAGGATCGGCGAGGATTTCCTCGATCCGCCCCAGCCTTTCCAGCCTCAGGGCCTCGGCTTGCTCGGGCGGGTAATCGGCGGGATTGTCGCGAAGCATCGTTGAGATGTCGGTCCGCAACTGGCTGTCGTGCTTGCGAACGACCATGCCGACGCCGATTTGCCTCGCTTGTTCGATCACGACGAAGGAGACGATGGTGGCTCCAAGGGGCAAGGCGGCACAGGCCGCCCATAGGGCGGGTTGGCGGGGATAGCAAACCCTGCCGGCCTGAAAGCTGGTGGCCGTGAAGGTGCCCCCAACCGCCAGGGGAATGATCCACAACGCGGAAAAAAGCCCCAATACAGCCAGAAGGCCGCCAAAAGCCAAAAGGCCCAACGCGATTTTGGCGATGGTTTCGGGCTTGAGCATCGTTATCCTCCCCCACAAGATTGATGGTAGCGGAGGAACCGCCATGCCGTGGATCGCGTTGACCGTGTGGCTGGCGTGCGGGGCCGATCCGGTGCCTTGGCCGGACGATTGGGAGGATCAGGTCGACCGGGCCGTGGAACGGGCCCGCGCGTTTTGGCGGGTGCCCGGCACCGTGGTGGCGATCACCGATGGCGAAAAAATCCGGTACCTCAAGGCGCATGGCATGGCGGATGCCGCCGCGCGTCGCCGAATGGATCCCGGTGCCGTTTTCCCGCTGGCTTCTTGCACCAAGGCGTTCACCACACTCCTAGCCGCCCGGCTGGCGGACCGGGGATTGCTCTCGTGGGATGACCCGCTGACGCGCCATTTGCCTTGGTTTCGCGTGGGCGGAAACTCGGGCTACCGCCCCATCACGCTCGGCGATGCCGCCAGCCACAGTTCGGGTTACGATTCCCACGACCTGCTCTGGTACCGCCGCAAGGAGTCGATGCGGGCGCGGGTTGAGCGCCTCGCCGGCCTGGCTCCCGAGGCGCCCCCCGGGCAACGATTCCGCTACCAGACCACTGTCTACACCACCGTCGGGCTGGCGGTTGAGGCGGCGGGAAAAGCTCCCTGGCCCGTCCAAGCGAGGGAAGGAATCCTCAAGCCGCTGTCCCTCGAATCGACATGGATGGATCCATCGGAAGTTCCCCCGGCCAGGATTCCCATGGGTTACCAACTCGACGCGGAATTCATTCCCCGGCCGGTGGAACCCTACCCCTGGAACGGCCCCGACCCGACGGCTTCGGCCCACGCCAATGCCGCCGACCTATGCCGCTGGCTGCGTTTCCACATGGGAGATGGCCTTTCCTCGGGCTCTCGGCTGGTTTCGGCGGCGGCAATGGCGGAGCTGCACAAGCCGCGAGTCCCCCAGGAATTAACCGACGAGGTGAAGATTCACCACCCCTTCACGAGGCGAATGGCTTATGGCCTTGGCTGGCTGGCCTTCGACCACCGTGGCGACGCGTTGCTGGCCCATGCCGGCGCCATTGACGGCTTCCGCGTCCAAATGACCCTGCTGCCGGACCGGAAACTGGGCATCGTGGTCTTCGCCAACCTGGAACTCACCCGGCTCAACCTGGCCCTGACGAACACGATCATCGACGAGGTCCTCGGGCATCCGTTTCGCGATTACAACGGTCCGTACTTGCGGCTTCAGGAAAAGCAGGCGTTGGAATCGTTGGAGCAAACCCGCCAGGAATTGGCGAAAGTGGCCGGAGTCGCGGCCCCGCCGGGGCCTGCCGAGGGAACCTTCAGCCACCCCGCCTACGGCGATGCCGTGCTGTCGCGGGAGGGAGAGGCCTGGAAGCTGGCCATCGGGCCCAACTCAGCCCCCCTGGTCCGGCAAGGTCCGGCCTGCTGGGTGGCTCCCGGACTGACTTTCGGAAACGCGATCGTCCGACTCGAAGGCGCCGACACATTGCGCATCGGCGGCAGGGTTGAAGCCAGCTTCACGCGAAAGTAACCAACATTCGCGCTTTCCGGTGATGGGATTTGCCACGCCGACCTCGTTGGATGCTCGCGAAGTCTTCCCAAGGTGGCCGATCGCGCCGCTTGCCGATGTTTCCCGCCAAAGCATGAAAACCGATTGAAGATCGGCCATGATGGCCGGATAGTTGTCTTAACCCCCGATCCAGTTCCCGCGAATGGCGCCATGAAAAACCGATTGAAAACCTGTTTGCTTTTTTTGGCGGCCTTGGCCGCGCCGTCACGGGCCGAAGGCGCGGATGATCCGCTTCCCGCGCGCGGGGTCCTCCCGGTTGCCCGCACTTCAAGCCGGATGCCGCTTCTTCCCGACCCGCCATGGTACGAGGACCGCAAGGATCTCCTTTGGTTCAAGGCATCGGACGGGTCCCGCAAGCCGGTCATGAACCCGGCCGATTGGCAGACGCGCGCCTCCCACATCCGCGCGAGCATGGAGCAGGTCATGGGCCGGCTTCCGCCCGCGACCGACCTGCCGCTCGACACCAAGGTCGACGCCACCGATGAGCTGGAACATTACTCAAGGCGCCATGTGACATTCGTGGCGGAGAAAGGCGACCGCATTCCCGGCTGGCTGCTGGTGCCGCATGGCGCCGGCGGCAAGGAACGCCTTCCGGGCATCGTTTGCCTGCCGGGAAGTTCCGCCCCGGGGAAGAACACGCCCGCGGGACTCACCTCCGCCGCCGGAATGGCCTACGCCCATGAGCTTGCCTGCCGGGGGCATGTCTGTCTCGCCCTTGATTATCCGATCCTTCATGCCGCCGAATACAAAACCGACCCTTACGCGCTGGGCTACGAGAGCGCGACGATGAAAGGCATCGTCAATCACCGCCGGGGCGTCGACCTGCTGAGGTCGCTCCCGGAAGTCGACCCTGAGGCGATCGGGGTGATCGGGCATTCGCTGGGTGGCCACAATGCGTTGTTCCTCGCGGTGTTCGATCCGCGAGTCAAGGCGGTGGTCTCCAGTTGCGGATTCAATGTGTTCGCCAAGCACAACAAGGGTGATGTGAGGGCCTGGAGCAGCCGGTATTACATGCCGCGCATCAGGTCGGCGCATGGGGATGATCCCGCGAAAATCCCGTTCGACTTCACCGAAGTGCTGGCGGCCATCGCCCCGCGCCCGGTGTTCGCCAACGCACCGCTCCATGACGCCCCCGATTTCGAGGTTTCCGGCGTGAAGGACTGCTTCAACGCGGCGCTCCCGGTTTACCAAAAGGTGTTCGGCGCGGGAGACGGGCTTGTGGTCCGCCACCCCGATGCCGGCCACTCCTTCCCCGCGGCCGAAAGGCAGGCGGCCTACGCCTTCCTTGAAAGGCACCTCAAGCCGCGCGGAGCACCCGCCGAGCTGGAAAAAGGCCTCGTCGCGAAATGGCCGGCCGTGGCGAAACCACGCGACATCCCCGCGGCCGAATCCCCGGCGTTGGGCCATGGCGACTTCTCGCTTTCGATGTGGGCGCGGGCTGGAGAAAGCGGCGACCATCCAGCGGGCGACCTGATCAGCCAATATGACCCCAAGGCGCGCCGGGGATTCCACCTGACGCTCAAGTCGAACGCGGGATTGGCGTCCAGCCAGCCGAATTTCAGGCATCTCCAGTTCGGCATCGACGACGGACGGACTTCCCGATGGATGGATCGCGGACGGCCCGGCAAGGCCCTGCTGGCGTTCTCCATGGCGGTTCATGAAGGCGACCTTTACGCCGGAACCTGCGAACCGGGCAAGGGTGAATCCGGCCGCGTCTACCGCCACGCCGGCGGCCAGGCGTGGATCGACTGCGGCGCCCCCGACAAGGCGAATTCCGTCACCTCGATGGCCGTGTTCGCCGGAAAGCTCCATGTGGGAACCGGAAAGTATCGTCTCGCCGGTTCCAGCCTCCCGGAATCGGAAAACACCAACCCGGGCGGGCGGATTTTCAGGTATGAGGGCGGAACCAGGTGGGTCGATTGCGGGACATTGCCGGGCGCCGAGGCCGTGGGCGGAATGCTCGAATTCCGCGGCAGGCTCCACGCCTCGTCGCTCTACAAGCCCGCCGGTTTTTTTCGCCATGAAGGGGGCGACCGATGGACTTCATTGCCTGTCCCATCCGGAATCGATGCCAAGACAGGGTTGAAGGTTCCCAAGAGGGTTGTTCCCCTCGCGGTGCATGAAGGGCGGATTCACGCCGGCAGTTACGACGGCGGCCATGTCTACCGCTTCGATGAAACCGGCTGGACCGACCTCGGCAGGCTGGGCGAAAACACCCAAACCTACTCGTTTGCGCGACACTTGGGCCAATTGCATGTCGGAACCTGGCCAAGCGGGAGGGTGTATCGCCTCGAAGGCTCGGGCAAGTGGGAGGATGCCGGCCGGCTTGGCGAGGAGTTGGAGGTGATGGGAATGTCGGTGCACAACGGCAGGCTCATTGCCGGAACCCTGCCCATGGGCGAGACGCACCAGTACGAGGGGGGAACCACCTGGAAAAAACTGGCCCGCCTCGATTTCACCCCCGATGTGAAGTACCGCCGGGTTTGGGCCATGGCGGAACACGACGGGCAGTTGTTCGCCAGCACCCTGCCATCGGGGAAAGTGTTTTCGTTCAGCGCCGGAAGGCAGGCCGCCCGGGGCCACGAACTCGCTCCAGGCTGGCACCATGTGGCGGCGGTGAAGAAGGCGACCCGGTTGGAGTTGCATGTGGATGGGGAACTAGCGGCCCAAACCCCGGCCTTTGATTCCGCGGGCTGGATCCTTGATTCGGCGGCGCCTCTGCGACTTGGCGCGGGCGCCAACGGGCCGTTTGATGGCGAGTTGGCGGATGTCAGAATCTACAAGCGCGCCCTCGGCGCGAACGACATCGCTGCCCTCAGCTTGACCAAACCAGGGAAATAAGGGACATTTCATTCCCGCCAACCGCCTCCTACTGACGGGGAGTCGCATGAATCACCTGGTGCTCCGCCATCCTGGAATCGCCCGGCGAGTCGCCGTTCAGGCGGGCGCTGTCGGCATTCTGGGACTGGGAACCAACCACTTGGCGGGCCTCCGCGCCATGGCCCCCGAAACGGGAATCGCGGCCTCCGCCAAAAAACGGGCCGTGATTTACATTTTCCTCTCGGGCGGACTCGGCCAGCACGACAGCTTCGACCCGAAACCCGCGGCGCCCGAGAACATCCGGGGCGAGTTTAAGCCGATCGCCACGCGCACCCCCGGCCTGCAGATATGCGAGCACTTGCCGATGCTGGCGGCCCGAAGCCACCGCTGGGCCCTCGTGAGATCGCTGACGCATCCGTACAACGAGCACTCGCTCGGGCACCATGTCATGCTCACCGGACGCACGGAAAAGCCCGCAGGCTTCGACAACAACAAGCCCAAGCCCACCGACTTCCCGTGCATGGCTTCGGTCGTGACAGGTCTTTTTCCTCCGAGGAACAACCTGCCCCCCGCCGCCGTGCTTCCCGAAAAGCTCGTTCATGTCACCGGACGGACCATTCCCGGCCAGTTCGCCGCCCAGATGGGCCCCCGGCATGACCCTTGGTTCATCGAGGCGAGCCATTACCGGGACGCCAGCTATGTTCACGGAGCGTTTCCGGAGTACGGCTTCCAGCGCGCCGATGGGAAAACCATCCCCTCCAACTACCGGTTCGAGGCGCCGCGGTTGGAACTGTCGCACGACATGATTCCCGAGCGGGTTGGCAGCCGTTCCAGGCTGCTGCAAGCGATCGACCGCCAGTCCCGCGGCCTCGACGACGGCGCTTCCACGGGCGCGCTCGACCGGCACCGGCAATCGGCCGTGAGCATGCTCCTAGACGGCCGGGTTCACAAGGCCCTCGATGTTCATGGCGCGCCAGCGGCCGACCAGGACCGTTACGGCCGCAACTCATTCGGATGGTCGCTCCTCATGGCCAGGCAACTGGTCGAATCGGGGGTGCGCATGGTTCAGGTGAACCTCGGAAACGACGAGACATGGGACACGCATGAGGCCGCGTTCCGCAACCTCAGGGAATTTCTGTTTCCACCCACCGACAGGGCCTTGTCGGCCCTGCTGGACGACCTGCACGAGCGGGGCATGCTCGACGATGTGCTGGTGGTGATGGCGGGTGAATTCGGCCGCACGCCCCGGGTGTTCACCGAGTCCAGCCTGAAGTCGAAACTGCCCGGCCGCGACCATTGGGGCGCCGTGCAGACGGTTTTCTTCGCGGGTGGAGGCACCCGTGGCGGAACCGTGATCGGATCAAGCGACAGGCACGGCGCTTACCCATCGGTTGATCCGCAAACTCCCGAAAACATGGCCGCGACCATCTACCACTCGCTCGGCCTGCCGAAAACAGTGGCCTGGCGCGACTCCCTCGACCGCCCCCACCATGTCTACCATGGCGAACCGATCAAGGGATTGGCCTGAGCGTGCCCACGCCCCGGCAACCTTGACAGTATACCGTCTACCGTGGGATACTTGCATTCGCGCCCGCCCGTAATTCCATGGATCACGACATGATCGCCGTCAGGCCCGCGCCCTTGGTCAAGACCACGGTTTCGGCTTCCGCCGCCAAGTATCTCCGCTCCGAAATCATCGGTGGCGGCATCCGCGCCGGTGATTCCCTTCCCGAAGCCAGAATTGGCGAACTCCTGGGGGTGAGCCGGGTGCCCGTCCGGGAAGCGCTCGTCATCCTCGAGCGCGAGGGACTCGTCACCTTCGACCGCCGCGGCACGGCGCGGGTGCGGACCTTCACGCTGGAGGATGTCCGTGAACTGGGTGTGATGCGCCTGGTGCTCGAACCCATGGCGGCTCGACTCGCGGCAAACCGGGGCGATGCCACCGCCCTGGGGGAGATCGCGCGCAACCTCACCAATCTCAAGCGGGCCAGGACATTGTCCGACATCACCGGACTCGACTTCGAATACCACAGGTTGATCATGGCGGCCGCGGGCAACAGCAGGCTCTCCGCCTCTTGGGAAAACCTCGCCTCGCAGTTGCGCGTCGTCATGCGCCTGTTCCACCAGGCGTGGGAGAGAAAAACACTGGCCGTCCGGATCAACACGGTGAAGGCCCATGCCGCGCTGTTCGATGCGATCAGCCGCGGCGACGGCGCCGGAGCCGAGTCCATCGCCCGGGAACAGGCCGAGGGATGGCTCGTGGAACTGGGTGAATCCGGCGCGTTCGATTCCCCGGTGGAGGCCCGGGAATGAGCCGCGAAGGCCTTTTCACATGCCGGTCGGCCTCGCCGGGAAACACCGTGTCGCCACGGCACCCAACAGCGGCACGGGGGGGCGTGCGCCCGGCATGGTGGCGTTGGGCCGCGCTCGGATTCTTGCTGGCCCTGCTTTGCAAAACCCAGGCGCGCGCCGGTGCGCCCGATTTCGACCGTTCCGTGATGCCCGTTCTGGTTTCAAGGTGCCTGGAATGCCACTCGGGGGATGAACCCAAGGGCGGCCTTGACCTGAGCCGCCGCAAGTCGGCGCTCAAGGCCGTTGTCGCCGGAAAACCGGCCGCCTCGGAATTGTGGAAACGGGTGGCCGCCGGCGAGATGCCGCCCAAGAAGGCTCTTCAGGATCCTGAAAAGGCGCTTCTCAAGGCATGGATCGAATCGGGAGCGTCCTGGGGAACCGATCCCATCGACCCGTTTGCCGTCACGACGGCCAGCCGCGCCGGCCGTGACTGGTGGAGCCTGAAGCCGGTGTCCAGGCCCGCCCAGCCCATGCCAGGCAACCCGGTCGATGCCTTCGTCCGCGAAAAGCTGGCCGAAGCGGGCATGAAACCGGCCCCGCCCGCGGACAGGCGCACCCTCATCCGCAGGCTTTATTTCGACCTGATCGGCTTGCCGCCCAGGTTCGAGGAAGTCGAGGCTTTCGCCGGTGATCCGAGGCCGGACGCGTATGGGAGGCTCGTCGATTCGCTCCTGGCTTCGCCCCACCATGGCGAACGATGGGGCCGCTATTGGCTCGACACGGTTCGCTATGCCGAAACCTGCGGCTACGAACGGGACCAGGTGAAGCCCGATGTCTGGAAGTACCGCGACTGGGTCATCAACGCCTTCAACAGCGACATGCCTTTCGCCAGGTTTGTCGCGGAGCAACTGGCCGGGGATGAGGTTCCCGGCGCCGGTGAGCGGGGCGTGATCGCCACCGGATTCATGCGCCTCGGCACCTGGAACGACGAGCCGAACGATCCCCGCGAATACCAGTACGACCGCCTGGAGGACATGGTGGGCGCGACCACGACCGCGTTCCTGGCGATGACGGTGCGCTGCGCCCGCTGCCATGACCACAAGTTCGACCCTATATCGCAGGAGGATTATTACCGCATCGGAGGCGCCTTCTGGGCCGGGCATGTGCAGCCGGGATCGCCCCTGGGCGGCCCGGATGCCAAGGCGCTCGGGTACCCGAATGTCTTCGGATGGACCGACAAAGGCCGCTCGGCTCCGCCGCTGCACCTGCTGAGGAAGGGCGACCCGGCCCGGCCCGGGCAGGTCGTTCAACCCGGGCACCTTTCCGCCATCACCTCGCTGGCCGGGCCGCTCGCCGAGCCTCCCGCGACCGCCAGGACGACGACCCGCCGCCTCCAGTTGGCCAACTGGATTTCCGACCCGAAAAATCCTCTTTCCGCGCGCGTGTGGGTGAATCGCGTCTGGCAGGGTCACTTCGGGGCGGGCCTGGTCCGCACCACCGACAACTTCGGGTTCACCGGCGAGAAGCCGACCCATCCCGAGTTGCTCGACTGGCTGGCGGCCGAGTTCATGGACAACGGCGGCAGGACCAAGCCGATCCACCGGCTCATCCTCATGTCTGAGACCTACAGGCAGGGTTCCAGCCATCCGCTCCATGAGCGGTACGCCGGTACCGACGCCTCCAACCGCCTGCTGTGGCGAACCGAGCGTCGCAGGCTCGACGCCGAATCGCTTCGCGACAGCCTGCTTGCCGCCTCGGGGAACCTGCGGCTCGACAAGGTTGGTGGGCCCAGTTTTTCACCGGTGATACCGGCGGACGCGCTCGAGGGCCTCTCGACGAAATCCCGCGCCTGGAAGCCGTCTCCGCCCGAGGAGCAAGGCCGCCGCAGCGTTTACATCTTTGCCAAGCGCGGCTTGCTGCCGCCGCTGCTCACCACATTCGACCTGCCCGACACCACGCTGCCCAACTGCCGCCGCGATGTCACCACGGTGCCCACGCAGGCTTTGGCCCTGCTGAACAATCCGTTCGTGCATGAGCAAAGCGCGGCCCTGGCGGGACGAATCGGCACGCGCGTCGAGGGCAAGGCCCGGGTGGAGGCGGGCTGGCGCCTGGCCCTTGGCCGGAACCCGTCTTCCGACGAACTCTCGGCCGGACTCAAGCACCTGGAAACGCAGGCGAAATTGTTGGAGGCGGCCGGCGACCCCGCGCGCGAGGCCCTTGCCTCCCTCTGCCATGTCCTGCTCAACACCAACGAGTTCATCCATGTGGATTGAGGTGGAGGCATGAATCGTCTCTTTCCATGCGGACTGGCCCGCCGGGAACTCCTGTGGGAGATGGGTGGCGGCTTCGCGGGAGTCGCCTTGGCGGGAATGCTCGGCCGGGAGGCGCGCGCGGATGGGCCCCTCGCCCCGAGGCGACCGCACCATGCCGGAAAGGCCAAGGCCTGCATCTTCCTCATGATGAACGGTGGACCGAGCCAGGTGGACACCTTCGATCCCAAGCCCACCCTCTCCAGGTTCGCGGGCTCGGAAATGCCCAAGGACAAGAAGTTCATCAATTCGGGAGGCAGGAAAATCGGCTTCCTCACTCCCGAATTCCGGCCGTTCCGCCCTGGCGGCGCCAGCGGCCTGCCCGTGTCCGATTACTTTCCCCTGGTTCGCGCGCATGCCGACAAGCTGGCCGTGATCCGCTCATGCCACACCGACAGCCATGCCCATGGCTCCGCGCTTGTCATGATGAACACCGGCAAGACCTTCATCGGCAGGCCGTCCCTGGGCAGTTGGGCCGTGTACGGCCTTGGCGCCGAAAACAGCAACCTTCCCGGGTATGTGGTGCTGATGGACAAGCGAGGCGGGCCGATCAGCGGCCAGCCGAACTGGTCGAGCGGCTTCATTTCGGCCGCCTACAGCGGCACCCTGTTCAGGCCCAGCGGCGACCCGATCCTCGATCTCCGCGGTCCCGCGGGAATCACCCGGGCGGCGCAGCGGGCCCAACTCGACCTGCTGGCCGAACTCAATCAAAGGCACATGGACTTGCGGCCGGGCGGACGCGAACTGGCGGCGCGGGCCCAAAGCTATGAGCTGGCGTTCAAGATGCAGGCCGCCGCGCCCGAGGCGGTCGATCTCGCCAGGGAATCGCAGGCGACCCTTTCCCTTTACGGGGTGGGCGACAAGGTCACCGACGAATTCGGCCGCAACTGCCTGATCGCCCGCAGGCTGGTCGAGCGAGGCGTCCGCTTCGTGCAGCTTTACAGCGGCGGCGGCCATCTTGAAGACACCTGGGACGCCCACGCCGGCATCGAAAGCAACCACGGCAAGCATGCCGCCGAGGTCGACAGGCCCATCGCCGGCCTGCTCACCGACCTGGCCGCGCGCGGCATGCTCGACAGCACCCTCGTCGTCTGGGGAGGCGAGTTTGGACGAATGCCGTTCAGCGAGGGCCGCAACGAACCCGGTCGCAATCACAACCCGTACGGATTCAGCATGTGGCTGGCCGGCGGCGGCGCCAAGGGCGGCGTCACCCACGGCGCCACCGATGACCTCGGATTCCAGGCCGTTGAGAACAAGGTCCACATCCACGACCTGCACGCCACCATCCTCCACCTCATGGGCCTCGACCACGAGCGCCTCACCCACTTCCACCAGGGCCGTCACGAAAGGCTCACCGATGTGCACGGCCATGTGGTCAGGGAGGTGATCGCGTGAATCGCAGGGCGGTTTCCCCGCGGCGCGACGGGGCCGGTATCCCGTGCCTGTGGCACCAAGTCGGCGCATTGGCGCGCCGGGTGGCCGCGGTTTGCGCCGCGTGGATCGTGGCGGTAATGATGATCCCGGTTCCACTTTCGGGCGCGGCGGAGCCTCCTTCCTTCGAGAAGGATGTCCTGCCTGTGCTGCGGCAACGCTGCGGGAATTGCCATGACGCCACGACCCGCAAGGGCCGGCTCGGGATCGATTCGGTTTCGGCGCTCAAGGCCGGTGGAAATGGCGGCCCCGCGGTGGTCCCGGGAAAGCCCGAACAAAGCCCGCTGCTTGAGAAGGTGCTCTCGGGCGAAATGCCGCCGGGCAACAGGAAGCTCGGCGCGCCGGAAACCGCGCTCATCCGTGAGTGGATCAAGGCCGGCCTTCCCGCTACCTCCGCGGAAGGCCCCGTTGACATCTTCACCAGCGGGGAAAGGAACCACTGGGCCTTCAGAAAACTGGAATCACCCAAGGTTCCGGATATCGGCGGAATCGCCAACCCCATCGACCGGTTCCTGCTGTCCAGGCTTGGCGAGCGCCAGCTTTCGTTCGCGGCCCCGGTTGACAGGGCAGCCCTGCTTCGAAGGGTCACCTTCGACCTGACCGGTCTTCCTCCGAAGCCGGGAGAGGTCGAGGCGTTTGAAAAGGATTCCCGGACCGATTTCCTCGAACACCTTGTCGACCGGCTCCTGGCATCTCCGCAGTTCGGGGTCCGCTGGGGGCGGCACTGGCTTGACATCGTCGGCTACACCGACACGGTGACCTTTGACGAGGACTTCGGAGAGCCAAGGGGATTCCTCGAGGGAAAGTGGCGCTACCGCGACTATGTCATCGACGCGCTGAACAGGGACCTTCCCTACGACACCTTCCTGACCGAGCAGATCGCCGGCGACGAGCTTGTGCCATGGCGCGAGGCCAAGGTTTATTCGCCCGAAATCATTGAAAAGCTTGTCGCAACCGGATTCCTGCGGACGGCGGAGGACATCAGCGTCGAGGATCCGCGGACATTCGTGCTCTGGTCGAATGTTCATGAGACCATGGAACAGGTGGGGAGCAGCGTCCTGGGACTGTCGCTGCAATGCGCCCGATGCCACGGGCACAAGTTCGAGCCGATACCTCACCGCGACTACTACTCGATGCTGGCGCTGTTCACCCCGTCGCTGAATCCCAAGGCCTGGAAGAACGCCCGGGCAAGGCTTCTCCCCGATGCCTCGGCGGCGGCCGTCGCCGAGATCGACGGTCACAACCGCGAGATCGACCGCAAGGTGGAGGAGGCCCGGCGCGCCATCGCCTCGGTGAAAGGCCCGCACGAGGCCCGCTTGAGGGAGGAAAAACTGCGGGCGGTGCCCGAGGCTGTCCGGGCGGACCTGAAGGCGGCGCTCGACCAGCCCGCCGAAAAACGCGATGCCGTGCAGAAATATCTGGCGGCCAAGCTTGGTCCGCTGGTCAAGGTTGATGCCGCGGCCGTCGACGGCTCCCTTTCGGCCGCGGATCGCGCCGCCGTGATGCTGCGCGAGACGGAGATCGCCGTACTCGCCAAGGGCAAGCGGAGCCACGGCTGGATCCACGCCCTGTACGATGTCGGGCCCCCGCCAACCACCCACATCTTCAAGCGCGGCGACTTCGAGAAACCGGGAGCGGAGGCGCCCCCGGGGTTCCTGCGCATCCTGACGGACCGGGACTCGGAAAGCCTTTTCAAGGCGAATGCGACGCCGGGTTCGAGCGGGCGGCGGCTGGCCTTGGCCAGGTGGCTGACGGCGACATCGCAACCGGCCTCCGGGCTCACGGCGCGGGTCATGGTGAACCGGATCTGGCAAAACATGTTTGGACAGGGAATATCCGCAAATTCTGAAAACCTCGGCGTGTCGGGATCAACCCCCTCGCATCCCGAACTCCTCGACTGGCTGGCCGCCGACTTCCGCGACAACGGATGGAGGATCAAGAGAGTCATCCGGCGGATGGCGCTTTCAAGGGCCTACGCGCAATCCTCGGTCGCCAAGGCGCCCTCGCGGGTTGATCCGGGCAACGAGTTGCTGTGGAGGATGAACCTCAGGCGCCTCGACGCCGAATCGATCCGCGACGCGATCGTGTCCCATGCGGGCAGGCTCGATGAAAGACTCGGAGGTCCGCCGGTTCCGTTGTCGTACGACATCGCCACGGGCCGGGTTTCGGAGCAGGAACCCGCCCAAGGAGCCAGCTACCGGCGGGCCGTGTTCCTGTCCAACCGGAGGCAATACAACCCGACACTGCTCGCCAATTTCGACAAGCCGACGGTCACCAGGGGAGCATGCCGCCGAGAGGCCTCGGCGACGGTTCAACAGTCGCTCGCCCTGATGAATGACCATTTCATCCTGGTGAATTCCCGTCATTGCGCCGCGAGGATCGTGAATGCCGCGCCGACGCCATCCGAACAGGTCCGTCAGGCCTGGCTCCTGGTGATGGGCCGGGTTCCAGGCGCGGAGGAAGCCGACTGGTGCGCCGAATCGCTCGCGCGGCAGGCCGGGGCCCACATGGCTTCCGGCCGAACCGCGGCCGAGGCAAGCAAGCTGGCTCTGGCCGGTCTATGTCAAACCCTTTGGTCGAGCAACGAGTTCCTTTACCTTCGATGAGGAGGGGATGATGGCCGATCCATTCCAGTTCCATCGCCGGGTCATGCTGGAAAAGTCCGGGTTTGGCATCGGCGCGTTCGCCCTTGGCAGCCTCCTGGCGCCCGACGCCACGGCGGCGCCATCTCCCCGCCTGACTCCCCGACATGGGCATCACCCGGCCGCCGCCAAGTCGGTGATCATGCTGTTCCAGAATGGCGGCCCCAGCCCCATGGACCTCTTCGACCCCAAACCCGCCCTGAGGAAGCGCCACGGGGAAAAGGTTGACATCCGGAACGCCATGGCAGGAAACACGGAACCCCTCATGGGCAGTCCGTTCGCGTTCCGCAGGCATGGCAAGTCAGGCATCGAATTTTCGGAACTGCTGCCCGGCCTAGCCACGCTTGCCGATGACATGTGCGTGGTGCGGTCGCTGTTTCATGACGACCCGAACCATCCCGGCGGCACCTACATGCTTTGCACGGGAAACAGGCGGCCGGGCCGCCCTTCCCTGGGTTCCTGGGTTGTCTATGGGCTGGGAACCGAAAACCAGAACCTGCCGGCATTCGTCTGCCTGCGCGAGCCTTCCGTGTTTCATTCGGGCGGTTCCATGCAGATATCCAGCGCCTGGCTTCCGAGTCTCTACCGTGGCACGGAGTTGCGCACGGAGGGCGAACCCGTCCTCAACCTCGCCTCGCCCGCCGGCACGCCCGACACGGCCAGGGCCGACTCCATGCGATTGCTGGAGCGTCTCAACGCGAGGCACTTGAACGACTACCCCGGGAACTCGGAACTCGAGGCGCGGGCGCGGAACTTCGAGCTTGCCGCCCGCATGCAGCTTGAGGCGGCCCGGGAACTCGACCTTTCCGGGGAATCGGAACACACCCGCGATTCCTACGGCCTCAATCACCCGGTCACGGCAAGCTATGGCCGGAAGTGCCTGATGGCCCGGCGGCTGGTCGAGCGCGGCGTGAGATTCGTCAAGATCCTGGCTCCGGCCCCGCACAATTCCTGGGACCACCACGGGGACATCAACAACCGGTTGCCGAAATTGTGCCGCCAGGTCGACCAGCCTTCCGCCGCCCTGATCGCCGACCTGAAAAGTCGCGGCTTGCTCGATGACACCATCGTTCTATGGGTTGGCGAATTCGGTAGGATGCCCATTTCACAGGGTGGCAATGGCCGGGACCACAACCCGCACGGCTTCACGGCCCTCATCGCCGGCGGCGGATTCAAGGCGGGCCATGTCCATGGCGCCACCGACGATCTCGGCTACCGAGCCGTGACGGACCGCGTCAGCGTTCCCGACCTCATGGCGACCGTGCTTCACCAACTCGGCCTCGACCACGACCGCCTCAGCTTCCCCAACCACGGGGTGGATGAGACACTCACGGAATCGCGCATCACGGGAGCCAGGGTCGTCCATGAGTTGATCGCGTGAAAACTCTCCTGATATGGTTCGCCGCGACCGCGCTGCTGGCCATCACGCCGGTCGGGATGGCCCATGGTTCCGAGGAATTCGAGAAGCATGTCCGACCGCTTTTGGTTGGGAAGTGCCTGCCCTGCCATGGCGCGGAGAAACAGAAGGCCGGATTGCGCCTCGACAGCGCGGCGGGTTGGAAAACCGGCGGGGAAAGCGGTCCGGCCATCGTGCCCGGCCAACCCGGAAAGAGCCTCCTGGTCAAGGCGCTCAACGGCACCGACGGCATCAAGCTGATGCCGCCCAAGGGAAGGCTCGGCGACCATGAGATCGCCCTGTTGACCCGATGGGTGGCCGACGGGGCCGCCGACCCGCGCGACGGGGCGGCGACAACAGCCAAGGCCGACAACTGGCCGGCGGAATTCCGAAAGAGGCTTGATTGGTGGAGCCTGAAGCCGCTGCGACCGGTCGCGGAACCTCCGCCGGCGGAGGATGGATGGGGCAGCGACCCGATCGACCGCTTCATCGGCAAGTCCCTCGGTTCAGCGGGACTCAAACCCGCGCCGCCGGCCGATCCGGGCGTGCTGCTCAGGCGATTGTCATTCGTGCTGACGGGCCTGCCGCCCGCCGCCTCCACCCGCGCGAGGTTCGAGGAATCTCTTGCCAGGGATCCGCGGGCCGCCTACGGCCAACTTGTCGACGAGCTGCTCGCCTCCCCCCATTTCGGTGAACGGTTCGCCAGGCACTGGATGGATGTCGTCCGCTACACCGACACCTACGGCTACGAGTGGGACAATCCGGCCAAGGGCTCGCATGAATACCGCGATTACCTGGTCAGGGCCTTCAACGCGGACCTGCCTTATGATCGCTTCCTCCGGGAGCAGGTCGCGGGCGACTTGATGGCCGAACCCCGCGTCAATCCCGGCCAAGGCGTCAATGAAAGCCTGATCGGACCGATGTTCTACCACATGGGCGAGCACCGCCACGGCAGCAGCCTCGAGTTCAACGGCGTGCACCAGGAAATGGTGAACAACAAGGTTGACGCCTTCTCGAAAGCCTTTTTGGCGATGACCGTGGCCTGCGCCCGGTGCCACGACCACAAGCTCGAGGCGGTGTCGCAACGCGATTACTACGCGCTGGGCGCCGTGTTCATGACGCCCCGCTGGACATCCCGCGTGGTCGACGCGCCGGGAAAGAACGACGCGGCGATCTCTCGGCTATCGGGATTGCGCTCGGAAATCCGCGCCGCCGTGGCGGGTGAATGGAGGCGTGTCGTTGGCGTACCGGAAGGCTGGCCCGGGGGCCGGTGGAAGTCGGCCCTGCCTGGCAATGCCACAATTGAGGATATATCCTATCCACTCAAGCGCCTCGCCTCGCCGGGCGACATGAGGGACCACTGGGTGGCCCTCGCCGGGCGGTGGCGAGCCGAGCGCGACAGGCGCGCCGCCCAGAACAAGGGCTTCACCATCCTTGCCGACTTCGAACGGCCGGGATTCCCCGCCGGCTGGCTGGCCGAAGGCGACGGCTTGAAATCCGGATATGTGGATGACGGCGCGCCGCTGATATCCCTTCGGGGCGATGAGGTTTTCTCCAGGCTGCTGCCTCGCGGCTACCATACCCACGCCCTTTCGTCGAAGCTGCCGGGATCCCTGAGGATGCCCCCCGACGACCGGGTTCCGGGCAGGAATGTGAGCCTCAGGCTTGCGGGCGGGGAGTTCGGAGGCCACCTGGAGGTGCACGAGAACGCCTTCCAAGGCGAGCAGATACGGTTCCTCAAGAACATCGAACCCGCCTGGGTCAGCTTCGCCGACAAGGCGCCCGTCAATGGAATCACGCGGTTCACGCGGGAATTCGCGACGGCCTCGCTCAATCCGAACTTTCCCCCCAGGACCGGCCTGGCGGGAGGATTGCCCAACAACGACTTCGGACACGACAAGCGCAGTTGGATCAGCATCACCGGAATCGTCGCCCACGATGCCGGCGCGGCGCCGCCGGACAATCTCGAGGCGTTCGAACAACTCTACGGCGGCGAGCCTCCCGCGACCTCAGAGGATGTCGCCCGGAAAGTGGATGCCTGGCTGGGCGGCGCGGTGCTGCGGTGGTGCGCGGAAAAGCCAAGGCCGGGCGACGGGCAAGTGGTCAACTGGCTTCTCTCGGCCAAGTTGCTCCCGAACCGGGCCGAGGCCGGCACCCCCCTGGCCCGGCTGTTGGCGGAATACCGGGAAGTGGAGAATTCGATCGAATTCGCCAGGACGGTGAACGGCATGGACGAACGCGAGTGGGCCAGGGCGGGCCTGGCGTTCAACGCCCGCGGGAATGTCGATTCCGTGGGGCCGCCGGTGAACCCGGATTTCCTCTCGATGTTCGCGGGCGCTCATTCCGTGGCGGCGGCCACCGGCAGCGGAAGGATGGAACTGGCCGACTCGCTGCTGAGGCCCGATCATCCGCTGACGGCGAGGGTTTATGCCAACCGCCTCTGGCACTGGATCATGGGCTCGGGAATCGTTTCCACCCCGGATGATTTCGGCAGGCTGGGCGGAAGGCCCAGCCACCCGGAACTGCTCGACCACCTGGCCAACCTGCTCATCCGCGAGGATTGGTCGACCAAGCGGCTCGTCCGCAGGCTGGTGCTCACCGAAACATTCCGCCAATCCGGATTGGCAACCGGGGCGGCGCGCTCCCGGGATCCGGCCAACCTGATGAGGCATCACTACCCCATGCGAAGGCTGGAGGCCGAAGCCGTTCGCGACAGCATGCTCGCCGTTTCCGGCCGGCTTGATCCGACCCTTCATGGCCGGCCGATCCTTCCCCACCGCGTGGCCGAGGATGGTGCGAAGAGGTTGTACTCCGGACCGATTGACGGACGGGGGCGCAGGTCGATCTACCTCCAGATCTCGATCATGGAACCCCCGAAGTTCCTGGTCGGATTCAACCTGCCCGACCCGCGCCTGCCGACGGGACGACGCGACGAGACCAATGTTCCGGCCCAGTCGCTGATCCTCCTCAATGATCCGTTCGTGGAACAGATGGCCGGGCATTGGGGAAAGGCCCTGGTGAAGGCGCCGCATGCCAGTCCCGAGGACCGCGTGCGCGCCATGTTCGCATCGGCATTCAGCCGGGTTCCGGATGAAACCGAGGTCCGCCGCTGGAGTGCCGCGGCGAACGGGTTCAAGGCGACAGGCGGTTCGGGGCTGATGCAGGATGAGGCCGCGTGGACCCGATTGGCCCACGCCCTTTTCAACACCAAGGAATTCCTTTATTACCGCTGAAAGGCGAGGGAGGTGTCATGAACGGCAGCGCCGGACCTGGACGGAATGATCGTGGCGACCTCGATCTTCCCCGCAGGCGGGACTGGCTGCGGGGCTCCTCGATGGGATTCGGCTGGCTGGCCTTCAATGGCCTCCTCGCGGACCGGGCCGGTGCCGAGACACACCACGCGCCCAAGGCCAGGAGCGTCATCTTCTGCTTCATGGACGGCGGCCCCAGCCATGTGGATACCTTCGATCCCAAGCCGATGCTCAAGATGCGCGAGGGGCAAAGGATCGGTCAGTCGGCCGTCTCGAAGAAGTCGCAGTCGGCTCCGAACCGGGTCTGGCTTGGCAGCCCGTGGGAATTCCGCCAAAGGGGGCGTTCCGGCCTTTGGGTAAGCGAACTATTTCCCCACCTCGCGGGCGTGGCCGACGAACTTTGTGTCGTCAATTCGATGGTCGGGGAACTCCCGCTTCACGGCCAATCCAACCTGCTGCTGCATACGGGGCGAAGCCTCGGCCAGGCGCCCAGCTTCGGCTCATGGGTCTCCTACGGCCTGGGGTCGGAGAACCGGAACCTGCCAGGATACATCGTGCTCAACAACGATTGGGTGCCCAACGGCGGACTCGAGAACTTTGGAAGTTCGTTCCTGCCGGCGAGCCACCAGGCCACGGCGATGCGCGCCAAGGGTGTTCCCGTGGACAACATCCTTCCCCGGGACGCCGCCGATGTGCAACGACGCAAGCTGGCCCTGGTCACCGAGCAGGACGCGGCCTTCGCCAGACTGGCGCCGGACCCGGGAAGAATCGAGGGGGCCATCGCGAACCTAGAAACCGCCTTCCGCATGCAGGCCGAGGTTCCCGCGCTGGCCGACATCAGCGCCGAACCGGAAAGCATCCGCCGGCTTTACGGGGTCGACTCGAAGGACGAGCACCAGAGGTACTACGCCACCCAGGCCATCCGCGCCCGGCGCATGGTCGAGGCCGGTGTGCGTTTCATCGAGATCACCTGCCCGAGTTTCGATGGCAACAACTCCCCATGGGACCAGCATGGGATGCTCAAGGTGAACCATGAGAAAAACGCGCGCGTCACCGAGCAATCGGTCGCCGCGCTCATCATCGACCTCAAGAGGAGGGGCCTTCTCGACCAGACGATCATCCTGTGGGCCGGCGAGATGGGCCGCACGCCGCACACGCCGGCGGTCGGCCCCAATTGCGGCCGCGACCACCATGTCAACGGCTTCACCCTGTTCCTGGCGGGCGGCGGCTTCAAGGCCGGCTCGGCCTTCGGGCAAACCGATGAATTCGGCAACGCCGCCGTCGTGAATCCGCTCACCGTCCACGACATCCACGCCACCATCCTGCACCAGCTCGGCCTCGACCACAAACGCCTCACATTCCGGCACGGGGGCCGCGACCAGCGGCTCACCGATGTGCACGGCGAGGTTGTCAGGGAGATCCTCGCGTGATGACGGCACCCCGCCTTGGGCTCGCGGTCGCCATCCTCGCGGCGGGCCCGTTGTTCCAGGCGCGCCCCTCCGACGACTTTGAAAAGCACATCCGCCCTTTGCTAGTGGAAAAGTGCCAGTCATGCCACGGGCCCGAAAAAGCCAAGGGCGGCCTCAGGCTCGATTCCCGGGCGGCGCTGCTCAAGGGCGGCGACACCGGCCCCGCCGTGATTCCAGGCAAGGCGGCCGACAGCCTGCTCATCAAGGCGATCGGTTACACGGGCGAACCCAAAATGCCGCCCAAGGGCAAGCTGACCGACAGGGAGATCGGGCTTGTTTCCGCGTGGATCAACTCGGGCGCGCCCTGGCCGGATCCAGGCAAGGCTTCGCAGGCGCAAACGGCATCCCCGATCACCCAAAAACAGCGCGACTGGTGGGCCTTCCAGCCCGTGAAGATGCCGGATGCGCCTCGTATTGAACCCCGGCCGGACAATCCGATCGACGCCTTCATCCAAGCGAAGATCGACGCGGCCGGCCTGAAGCCCGCCCCGCCCGCGGACAAGCGAGCGCTCCTCAGGCGGGTCACTTTCGACCTCATCGGCATACCTCCCACCCCCGGGGAGTTGGACGACTTCCAGAAGGATGATTCGCCCGGCGCGCTCGGGAAGGTGGTCGACCGGTTGCTGGCTTCGCCAGCCCATGGCCAGCGCTGGGCGCGCCACTGGCTTGATGTCGCCCGGTACGCCGACTACCACGACGGCAACCCGAAGGCGCGCAATCCGGTGTGCGAACCGCTCGAGGCGTGGCGTTACCGCGACTGGGTGGTGCATGGCCTCAACAGCGACCTCCCGTTCAACCGGTTCATCATGAACCAGATCGCCGGCGACCTGCTGCCCGGCCTCGATGGGAAACAACCGTCCGCCGACGGCCTCGTCGCCACCGCCTTCCTGGTCAACGGCGCCTGGGACCGCGGAGACGCCGACAAGGAAAAGATGGTCAGCGACATGGTCGACGACCAGGTTGACACGATCGGCAAGGCCTTCATGGGCATCACGATCGGCTGCGCCCGCTGCCACGACCACAAGTTCGACCCGATCACCAACCGCGATTACTACGCGCTGGCGGGGATCTTCTACAGCACGCGCATGCTGAAGGAACTGGGCGCCAAGGGGGGCGAGATCACGCTGCAGCGCCGGCCGCTGGCTCCGCGGGATATTTTGGATAAACGCGACCGCATACTGAAGCAGATAGCCGGGTTGAACGCCATCCTCGCCGACATGGACCGGAGGAACCCCAAGCCGGCGGCGAACGATCCCACCCGCGAAATCCTCGTGGAAACCCGGGACAGGCTCAAGGGGGAACTTCCACCCGAACCGCCCATGGCGCTGGCCGTGAGCGAGGGAGGGGTGCCTGGCGGGTTGTTTCCCGGCATCCAGGATGTGCCGATCCACATCCGCGGAAGCTACACCCGCCTGGGGCCGGTGGTGCCGCGCGGAATGCCGGCATTCCTGTCGGGTACCCGCGCCACCCCTATCAAGTCGGGCAGCGGCCGGCTTGAGTTGGCCGAATGGGTCGCCTCCCCGGAAAATCCGCTCACCGCGAGGGTGATCGTCAATCGGACCTGGGCCTGGCACTTCGGATCGGGACTTGTTCGCACCCCGAACAACTTCGGCCTCCTTTCGGAACCGCCATCCCATCCGGAACTGCTCGACTGGCTGGCGGCGACATTCATCGCCGATGGATGGTCACTCAAGAAACTGCACCGGCGGATCATTCTTTCGGAGGCTTACGCCCGGTCCGCAAAATCGACGCACGAATCGGTGTCACGCGACCCGGAAAACCGCTGGTTGGCCCGCTTCACCCCAAGGCGCCTCGAGGCCGAGGAGATCCGCGACGCCATGCTGGCCGTCTCCGGCAGGCTCGACTTGGCGCCCCTTGGACCGGCGACCCACGACATCAATGTCGCGAACCGATCCCTTTATGTGCAGACGGCCCGCTGGGACAGGGCGAATTTCGCCACCCTGTTCGACGCCGCCAACCCTGATGCCTCGGTGGAATCTCGGGGATCCAGCACCGTGGCCCCCCAGGCCCTGTTCATGCTCAATCACGCCTTCGCCCAATCCCAGGCCCGGCACCTGGCCGAAAGGGCCGCCCGGGAGGTGCCCCGGGGAGGAGATGACCGCGTCGCGCGAATGTTCCGGCTCGCCCTGGCAAGGGAGCCCGCGCCCGGGGAGGTTTCCCTGGCCAGGGACCTTCTCGCCTCGCCTGCCAACGCCGGCAAGGACCATGGCTGGACAGACCTGGCCCATGTCCTGATCTGCGGAAACGAGTTTGTTTATCTGGATTGAATTGAAAAGTTCCGGAAGGGGGTAGTTCGTCATGAATCGGCTTAGTCGGAGACGAATCCTCGCGAATTCCGGCGCCGGGTTCGGCATGCTCGCCCTTGCCGACATGCTCGCCGCGGCGGAAAGGAAAAGCGGCCTTGAGGCCCGCGCCGCCAACCCGTTCGCGGTGCTCAACCCGCATCATGAACCCAGGGCCCGCCGCGTCATCTTCCTCTACATGCCGGGCGGACCGAGCCATGTCGACCTGTTCGACCCCAAGCCGAGGCTTTCGCGGGACAACGGCAAGCCGCTGCCTTTCGAGAAACCCAGGCTTGAGCGCACCAAGACCGGCGAATTGTTCGCCTCCCCCTGGAAGTTCTCCAGGCACGGGCAATCGGGCCTGGAGGTGAGCGAACTGCTTCCCAATGTCGCCTCCCGGATTGACGACATCTGCGTCATCCGTTCGATGGTCGCCGACAACATCAACCACACGGGCGCGGCCCTCCAGATGTGCACGGGAGAGCAGGCTTTCTCGCGGCCCAGCATCGGTTCATGGCTGTTGTATGGCCTTGGCACCGAGAACCAGGACCTGCCGGGATTCGTGGTGGTCAGCCCGGCTGATGTGTTCCAGGGCGCGCAACTGTGGGCGTCAAGTTTCCTGCCAAGCGCCTACCAGGGCACGCTCGTTCGCGACATGGCCAATCCGGTCGCCAACCTCGCTTCGGCGGGCGGCCTTGAAGGACAAAGGCGAAAGCTCGAATCCCTCAGGCGGCTCAACGAGATCCACAGGAATTCGCGGCCGCCGGATTCCTCGCTCGACGCCCGCATCGCCTCGTTCGAACTGGCGTTCCGGATGCAGTCGGAGGCGCCGGAAGCCTTCGACCTGTCGCGCGAACCCGAAAGCGTCAAGGCGTCGTACGGAGTCGGTTCACCGGCCACCGACCTGTTCGCCCGCCAGTGCCTGCTGGGCCGGCGCCTGCTGGAACGGGGCGTGAGGTTCGTGCAGCTTTTCGATGCCCCGGCCAACAACGCCTGGGACCACCACAGCAACATCCGCGAGAACCTCCCCCGGCGCTGCCAGGCCGTGGACCGCCCCATCGCGGCGCTTTTGGCCGATCTCAAGTCCAGGGGAATGCTCGACGACACGCTGGTGGTGTGGGGCGGCGAGTTCGGCCGCACGCCGACCGCCGAACGGGGCAACGGGCGCGAACACCACCCGTTTGGATTCACGATGTGGCTTGCCGGCGGAGGCATCAAGGGAGGGATGACACACGGAGCGACCGATGAGTTCGGCTGGCACGCGGTGGAAAACAAGGTGCATGTCCACGACCTCCATGCCACCATCCTTCACCTGATGGGCCTCGACCATGAGAAACTCACCTACCGGTTCGGTGGCCGCGACTACCGCCTCACCGATGTGCATGGCCATGTGGTCCGGGAGATAATCGCGTGAGTTGAGCGGGATCTCGACAGCATCAATCACCAGTGAGCCGCCGCGGGCAGGCGCCCTCCCACACATGGTTTTAAATATATAATTTGGATTAATAATACCGATAAAAATACAAATTGAGCATATCACATAGGGCCAAGAACGGAGGTGCGAAGCACCGGAGTGAGTGAATGAATGTCAATACGCCTCGCTCACTCCGCCTTCGGTTTCGCAGGGAGTTTTTTGTTTCTGGATCATGATCTTTTTTTGCAGTTTACCAAATGGAAGCCCGCCCTAGATCGGGCTTCAAATAGATGAGTTGGATTGATAATCTCGAAAAAAATGAAAATCGGGCATATTTCAATATACCCACCCACTTCGGCTCCACTAGGGCTCTTTTGTTTCTGCTATGGATCCTGGTATTATTCCTTGATCGACTCGCCCCTCACTTCGTTCATGGCTCCTAAACGGATCTCAACATGAAAGCCAGACAAAGGCCGACGATGCTTAGGAGCCCCCAGCGGAGTGATGGGCCCTCGCGGACATTCAACAATCTGGCGCCAGTCAGAGGTCACTCGCGTCGTTCGACGCTTCAGGGACATGAAAGGACTAACAGAATGATGGCGGGTGCTGGGGTCTTGAGCAGGTCGGTTATTTGAATTTTGCTCTAGCCTTTTTCCATCACGGCCTCTGTGGCTGGGTCCAGGCGCATTCGACCTCGCCCGCGTACGACGGATTGGGATGCGGCTTCGACGATGTCACCTTGGCGCGCACATAAAGCTCGGTGCCCTTGAACTCGTAGGCGGCCTCGGTTCCCTCAACCTTGGAAACAACGACGCCGATGCCATCGGGGCCGGCGTCCTTCATGGTGGCATGGAAAGTGGTGGTGTAGGTAACGCCGGGTTCCGGCTGGATCCGCAGGCCGAGCACTTTCTTGGGGTAACTCACATTCGCCAGCGACACTCCCGTCGACGCGTAGAAGGCGCCGTCGCGCATGGTCCGGGCCAGGGCCGCCGGTTCAAGCGACTCGGCGCGCACCATCACCCAGCCGCGGCCGGGAGTCGGCGACTACATCGAGCTGACATGGTAGTTGTGTGAATCGTCAGTCGCCATGCCCAGAAGCGGCGCCGGGCGGTTGGCCTTGTACCTTCGCGAGATCACCAGGTCCCACAGGCGCTCACAACCGGGACGCTCCTTGTCGCCATTCTGGTTGGTGCCCGGGTGGCCGTTATACACCTCGAAGAACCTGAGTTCCTCGGCCTGCGTCATGTCGTCGGCGTTCACCCCCCAGTTGAAATTGGGGTGATTCAGGAAGGTGACGATCTCGCGGCCGGTTTTGGCTTTCTGCTCGTTCACCTGCCTGACATTCACGGTGATGGTTTCCGCGACGCTGGCGCAATCGGCCGGCTTGATCACCGAGGCGAGGTTGATGGCGTTCATGTGCACGGGAAGCTTGCCGAACTTGTGGGTGATCTCCTCCCCCTGCACGAGGATGAACCTGCCCGGTTCCTCAACCTTGGCCTTCACCTCCTCAAGCGTCTTCAGGCGCACCTGGGGGCGGTCCTTCTCCACCCGCTTCTCAAGCCAGTCGGGCCCGAACCGCTTGGAGACTTTTTCGACGGCCTGTTCCCGGGTCTTGTTGTTGGCGGCGTCGACCCATTTGATGCCCGAGGCGATGACATTGTGCTCGGTGAGGGCGAGGAAGTCGTAACCATGCGACTTGTACCATTCGGCGATCATTTCGGGAAAGTCGTCGCCGTCGCTCCAAAGCGAATGGGTGTGAAGGTTGCCCTTCAGGAAGGTTTTGCCCTTGGCCGGGCCACCAGCCTGCGAGGCCCAAGCCGCCAAGGCGACACAGCAACCGGCAAAAACGACCAACGAAATTCTGCGAAGCATCGGCGTGTCTCCACTCATCGAGCGATCGGAGTATCCTCATGCCGAGCCAAGGCTTGGGCAATGGCGGTTTGATGAGGATTCGAGGAAAATGAAACAAAGGAAAACTCACTTTGCATGGCAAACGCATCAACAGAAGTAATCGGCTGGTTGTTCCACAACGGCGGGGCCGAAACCGCCGCATTTGCCTTGCTTCCATGGCGGCACTTCAGGTCAACTCAACTCATCTTGTTGTCCTGAAGGATGAATCCCCAGCATGAACCAGTTCCTCCGCGGCATGATGCGGGCCGTTGCCGAATCGTTCCACCTGCCCGGGCCGTTTCTTGAAATCGGCTCCATGCAGGTGGAAGGCGCCAGCGACGACATCAACCTCCGGTCTCTTTTTCCCGGCAGCGACTACACCGGGGTCGATTTCCGGGCCGGACCCGGGGTCGACTGCGTCGCCAGCGTGGAAAACCTGCCGCAGACATCCGGCAGCGTGGGCACGGTCCTGGCCTTGAGCACCTTCGAGCATGTTCAGCGTTTCTGGCTGGGCTTCGATGAGGTCAGGCGGGTGCTGAGGCCCGATGGCGTCTTTGTCGTGGCATCACCTTTTTATTTCCATGTCCATGGATACCCCAGCGACTACTGGCGGTTCACCCCGGAAGCCTTTGACTTCATGCTGCGAGACCACTATTCGCGCCGCCTGCTTGGCTGGCATGGGCCCGCCCGGCGCATGGCCAATGTTTGGTCGGTGGCCTTCCGGGAAAAGGCCCGCATGCCAACGGGGTCGGATATTGATACTTATCGCCGCAAGATGGCCGAACACGCGCGCGAGCCGTTGCCTTGGCTCAAACGCCTCAAGTACCAGGCCGGCAGGGTCCTGTGCGGGAAGCGGCCATTCGCTCCGCACCTCGACCGCGAGAAATGGGGAATGGAAATGCGGGGCGGCCCGGGAGATGCCAAGGCCGCCTGATCCGACCGCACTGAATGAAAGTAAAAAAGCCCGCCGGTTGTCCGGCGGGCTCGTTCGTTTCAAGGGATGACGAAGTCTTAGTAGCGGTACTGCTCAGACTTGAAGGGGCCATCCTTCGAGACATGGATGTAGGTGGCCTGTTCCGTCGTGAGCTCGGTGAGCTGCACATTGAGCTTCTTGAGTTGCAGTCGGGCCACATGCTCATCCAGCTTCTTGGGCAGCACATAAACGCCAACGGGGTAATTTTCGTTGTTCAACCAAAGCTCGATCTGCGCCAGCACCTGGTTGGCGAATGAGGAGCTCATCACATACGAGGGGTGGCCGGTGCCACAGCCGAGGTTCACGAGCCTGCCCTTGGCCAGCAAGATGATGCGCTTGCGGTCGGGGAAGATCACATGGTCCACCTGGGGCTTGATCTCCTCCCATGGATAGTTTTCCAGGGAGGCCACATCGATCTCGTTGTCGAAGTGGCCGATGTTGCAGACGATGGCCTGGTCCTTCATCTTGGCCATGTGCGCGTGGGTGATGACCTTGTAGTTGCCCGTGGCCGTCACGAAGATGTCGGCCTTGTCGCAGGCGTAGTCCATGGTCACGACACGATAACCTTCCATGGCGGCCTGAAGGGCGCATATCGGGTCGATTTCGGTCACCCACACCTGCGCCGAGAGGGCCCGCAGCGCCTGCGCTGAACCCTTGCCCACATCGCCGTAGCCGGCGACCACGGCGATCTTGCCGGCGACCATCACATCGGTGGCGCGCTTGATGCCGTCGACAAGCGACTCGCGGCAACCGTAAAGGTTGTCGAACTTCGACTTGGTCACGGAATCGTTCACATTGATGGCCGGGAACTTGAGCTCGCCGCGCTTGTGCATCTGGTAGAGGCGATGCACGCCGGTGGTGGTCTCCTCGGTCACGCCCTTGATGGCGGCCAGGTTCCGGGCATACCAGCCGGGCTGCGAAGCAATGCGCTCCTTGATGGATGCGAAAAGAATCCGCTCCTCCTCGCTGCCCGGCTTGTCGAGGACATGGATGTCCATCTCGGCCCGGGCGCCCAGGTGAAGCAGCAGGGTCGCGTCCCCACCGTCATCGAGGATCATGTTGGACATGCCGCCATCGGCCCATTCAAAGATCTTGTGGGTGTAGTCCCAGTATTCCTTGAGGGATTCGCCCTTGTACGCGAACACCGGGATGCCCACCGCGGCGATGGCGGCCGCGGCATGGTCCTGGGTGGAGAAAATATTGCAGGAAGCCCACCTGACTTCGGCCCCGAGCGCCTTGAGCGTCTCGATGAGCACGGCGGTCTGGATGGTCATGTGGAGCGACCCGGTGATCCGGGCGCCCTTGAGTGGCTGCCTGGCGGCATACTCGTCGCGGATGGCCATGAGACCGGGCATCTCGGTCTCGGCGATGGCGATCTCGCGGCGTCCCCAGGCGGCCAACGACATGTCGGCAACCTTGAAATCGGTGAAGGTGGCAGGCTTTTCCTTGACGGCGGACATGTTCAAAGTCTCCTGAAACAATGAACGGGCGCCGTTTCAGGTTTTCCGCCCCCGCGAGCCTGGCAGGCACCGTTGTGCCGTCGCAGCGCCCCTCGTGGAAGTGGTGCTCGGTGAAATGGTCGGGATGTGGTCCCTCGGCTTCTTGATATCCGAACAAATTTATTTATAGGGACCCAACCGGCGCAACGGCACGGGGGCAACCAAGTCCGCAAGGATAATCTGTCGATTTGGCCAATGGCGTGGACGGGGTAATCCTTGCCGGTCAGGCAAGGATGTCGCGCACGACGGTGCCATGAACATCGGTGAGCCGGAAGTCGCGACCACTGTAGCGGTAAGTGAGCTTTTCGTGGTCGAGCCCCAACAGGTGCAGCATGGTGGCGTGCAGGTCGTGCACATGCACCTTGTCCCTGGCCGCCGCGAATCCAAAGTCGTCGGTGGCGCCGTACGCCATGCCACCCTTGACGCCGCCGCCAGCCAGCCAAACGGTGAATCCGTGGTTGTTGTGGTCGCGGCCGTCCGCTCCCTCGCTGGTGGGCGTGCGGCCGAACTCGCCGCCCCAAAGGACCAAGGTTTCATCCAGCAGGCCCAGGCGCTTCAGGTCGGCCAAGAGTGCGGCGATGGGCCTGTCGGTGGTCTGGGCCTTCGAGCGGTGACCGTTGACGATGTTGCCATGGTCGTCCCATGGCTGGCCCGAGCCCGTGAACACCTGCACGGTGCGCACGCCCCGTTCCACCAGCCGGCGGGCGACGATCAGGGAGTCGGCATAGGCGCCCGTTCCATAGAGTTCGCGCGTGGAAGCGGGCTCGCGGGAGACATCGAACGCCTCGGAGGCCTCGGTTTGCATGCGGAAGGCCATCTCGAACGACTGGATCCGCGCCTCAAGCTGGTCGTCACCGCCGCGGGCGTCGCGATGGTCGCGGTTCATGGCGTTGAGCAGGTCGAGCTGGCGCCGCTGGGTGGCGGTGGAAACAGTGCCATTGCGGATATGGTCGATGACCCGGTTGGGATCGAGGTTCTGGATATGGCAGCCCTGATGGGCGCCAGGTAGGAAACTGCTGCCCCACAGTTGTGGCCCCACCACCGGCTTGCCGGGACAGAGCACAACGAACCCGGGAAGGTTGCGGTTCTCGGTGCCGAGGCCGTACGAAAGCCAGGCGCCCATGCTGGGACGGATCGGCTGGAGGTTGCCGCTGGTCATCATCAGCAGCGAGGGTTCATGGTTGGGCACATTGGTGTGCATTGAACGGATGACGCAGATGTCGTCGATGCACTTGGCGATTTCGGGGTAGATCTCGCTGACCTCGACCCCTGATTTCCCGGACTTGTGGAACTTGAAGGCGCTGGGCAGGCAGTTGCCGGTCTTGCGTTCGGTGGAGAGGTGACCCTGCGGCATGGGCTTGCCGGCATGCTTTTCGAGCATCGGCTTGGGGTCGAAGGTGTCCACCTGCGAAGGGCCGCCATTCATGAACAGGTGGATGACATGCCTGGCCTTGGGTGCGAAGTGGGATGGCCGCGGGGCCAACGGATCATTGCCGGCGGCCGTGGCGGCCAAACCGGCGTCAGCCATCACCCCGGCGAGCCCGAGGGAGCCAACTCCCGCGCCCAGGCTTGCCAACATGTCGCGGCGTGACGGAATCAGCATGGCGGTGGTCTCCTGTCAGTCGACGAACATGAACTCGTTGGAGGCGAGGATCGCCTGGGCGAACTGCTCGCGTCGGGAAAGCTTGTCATCGGGGCCGACCGGATCGGCCAAAAACGCCAGCGCCCGCGACGCTTCGCCGGCGGCGGGCGAACGACCAAACGCCAACTGATAGGCCCGCTTCACGGCCTCGGCATCGCCCTTGGATTCCTTGGCCAGGCGCGCGGCGAACGCCTTGGCCTGGCGGATCATGAAATCGCTGTTGAGCGCGAACAGTTGCTGCTGCGGCACGGTGGTGTTCGAGCGCTTGTCGCTTGTCACATTGGCATCGGGGAAATCGAACAGCCTCAGGAGGCCGTCCAGGTTGTGGCGGCTGACCTTGGCGTAAACCGTCCTGCGGTTCGCGCCGGCGTCCCGCAGGTCGTAGGTGGGCCCGCCCATTGTTTCGTCCAGGTTGCCTGAAACGGCAAGCAGGGCGTCCCGCCACACCTCCACATCGAGCCTCCTGCGGTTGGCCTTCCACAGGAGCGAGTTGGCCGGATCGACGGCCGCACCCGACTCGCCAAGGCTGGACAGCCTGTAGGTCTCCGACATCACGATGGCCCGGTGAAGCCACTTGAGCGACCATCCATGTTCCATGAAACGCACGGCCAGCGTGTCGAGCAGTTCCGGATTGGTCGGCTTGTCGCCCAGTTGGCCGAAGTTCGAGGGCGTGCCGACCAGGCCCTTGCCGAAGTGGCGCTCCCAAACCCGGTTCACCATCACCCGCGCCGTGAGCGGATTGTCACGCGAGGCGATCGCGTCGGCCAGTTGGAGGCGGCCGTAGGATTCACCCTTGCTCGCGGAAACCCTCGATAACGACTCAGGGAATCCCTTGGGGGCCGGGGCGCCCTTCTTGAGCGGGTTGCCGCGGATGAAAAGGGGCATCGTTTGCCCGCCGCCACGGATGGCATGGGCCACGGGATACATCGGTGGGGCGTTCTTCTTGAGGACGGCGACTTCCTCGCGCATGCGAGCCACGGATGTCTTGGCTTCACCCATCAGGAAAAACTTCTCCGCATCCTCGGGAGGCACCGACAGGGGGCCGTTCTTGTCGGCCCTGAGCGCCTTCATGAGGGGATGGTCGTTCGGCTTGGCCGACTCCGCGGCGGCGCGAACCGCCTTGGCCGCGGCCTGGCAAGCCGCGGATACCTTGTCCCGGCCGGTTCCGGGCTTCAACTCCCTGACGGGGGCCAATTCGGAAACCTTGCCCGCCGGGCCTGACCCTAGGAACTTGATCCATTTCCCAAGGAAATACGCCGAAACATCCGCCGCCTTGGCCGCGGCCTCCACCTCCTTGGCGCCATTCTTGCCCGCGGGAAGGCCTTGCGCGGCGGCGAGAGTTTCGGCCAGCTTGCCAAGCGACTCCCTTGCCGCTTGCTCGCCTGCCTTGGAAAGAATCGCGTTCACGCGGCCCTCGGCATCCTTGATGTCCTTCTGCGCCTTGTCGTAGGCGGCCACGGCGTCGGAAGGGGCCAGGGGCGCGTCGACATTGCTGAATCCGTTGAAGACGCCGGCCAGGGAGTAGTAATCCACTTGGGAAATCGGGTCGAACTTGTGGTCGTGGCAGCGGGCGCAACTGACGGTGATGCCCAGGAAGCCCCGGGTGACGGTGTCGACGCGGTCGTCGAGTTCATCGGCGATCGCCTGCTCCCGGGCGGTGTTCTTGTAGTACTCGGCCCCCAGGCCGATGAGACCCAGGCCCGCCAACCGCGTGAAGGCGTCACCCGAGGATTCGGGCATCAGGTCGCCGGCCAACTGGAAGCGGATGAATTGGTCGTACGGCATGTCGCCGTTCATCGCCGCGATCACCCAGTCCCGGTATCGGAAGGCGTTCGACTTGGGCTTCACGGCGAAGGTGTGGGCCTGATCCTCGGCATACCGGGCCACATCAAGCCAATGCCGGGCCATGCGTTCGCCATAGTGCGGGGAAGCCAGCAACCGATCCACCAGATCCGAATAGGCGCCGGGACGATTGTCGGCGACGAACGCCTCCACTTCGGCCGGGGACGGAGGCAAACCGACCAGGTCGAAATACAGGCGGCGGGCCAAGGCGCGACGATCGGCGGGGCCGGCCGCCTTGACGACCTTTTCCGCCCGCTTGGAGGCAATCAGGCGGTCGATCTCGCCGGGGGATTCGGGACCCGTTGCCTTGGGAGACATGAACGACCAAGGCAACGCGCCGGATGCCAGCGGGGACTTGGCGCCGGTGGATCCGTCACGGGGGTCGGGCGCCCCCATCGAAATCCATTTGGCGAAATCAGCCGCGATGGCATCGGGCAGCTTGCCCTTGGGGGGCATGCGAAGGTCGCCATCATGCCTCAGCGATGCCAGCAGCGTACCCTTGTTGGTGTCGCCGGGCACCACGGCGGGGCCTGTGTCGCCGCCCTTGCGCATGCCCTCGCGGGAATCGAGCTTCAGGCCCCCTTTGAGCTTGCCGGCCTTCGCGGCATCGGCCGAGTGGCAGGCGAGGCAATGTTCGGTAATGACGGGCCGTATTTTCGACTCAAAGAAGTCGGTTCCCTCGTCGGCGCGCATCAGGCCGGCAGTCAGCACAACGATGGTGATCACGCGAAGGTGAGGCATGACCATTGTTCCAATCAATTCGCTGGGATTCGAGGCGGGGAGGTCATTTCTTTGTGCCTTACCAAAGCCCCGGAGTCAAGGATATTGCGAAAGATATCAACGGCTTCCCACGCGAAACGACGGCCCACAGCGCGTCTTCGCCGGCCCCGGTTCCTCGTCTTCCGGGGAATCGAACAACCTGTCCTGCCGGTTTCCAGCCGGATCTTCCAGCGCGAGTTCCGCCGCCAGATGATACCGGCCGGGCTGCCAAGGGGCGCGGGGGGTGAATCGCAGGACGGTTTCTCCCGCCAGCATTTCCGCTTTTCCGGCCAAGGGCCGGTTTTCATCGTCCGACACGCGGATCAATCGCTCGGCCAAGGCCTTGTCGAGTGGCCGGGGAAAGCGGATTTCCACAGGCTGCGCCGCCGACATCGGCGGGCTTGGCACCCAATCGCCGGGGTCGATCCGCCGGCGCACGGGCGGCACCACCTGGTATTCACGCTGGTGGGCCTTGGACAATGGCTTGCCGTTGGCGTCCGGCCATGCGGCATCGACCTTGAGCGTGTAACGGCGGCCGGATTCGAAGACGGGGCCGATGTCCACAAGCGGCTTGACGCCCCTCTTGATGCGCCCCGGATCAATCAGCAGCGTCAGGCGGGTTCCCGTGGGATCCCACAATTCCTCATCAAGCTCCAAAAACGGCAGTTCCGCGATATGGCCATCGTCACGGACCAGCGTGACGCGCTTGTAAGCCTCGCCGGTTCGCATCGGCGCGCTGAACACCAGATAAAACCGCAGGATGTTTTCCGGAATCTCGCGCGAGGATGGATGCGACGAAACAACCACCGTGGCCGGGGTTTCCGGCACCGGCAGCGAGTGGACCAGTTCGATCGACAGGCCGCCCCCCAGGCGAACGGTGTGGCGCACACCGGGCGCCAAGGGAAAACGGGGCCTGAACCATGCCGTGTTTCCCTCGGAACCCCAGGTGCCCAGCAGGCCGGGACCGGCTTCAACGCCCACCGTCAGGAAGCGCCCGGGCTGCGCCAGCGGCGGCGAACCCTCGGGCAGTCCGCGGGCCTCGAACCTGCCAACCGACGGATCGGAACCGTCCGGTTTCCATGCCAATGAAGGCGACTGGGAACGCGCCGGCGCGGCCCCAAGAAAAATGGCCAGGACCGGAATGCCGATCCTGACCGTGTTGGCTGACAATCGGGCCATGCTCAGGGCAGTTCGATTGTCTTGAGGGAGACCCCGGCCGTTCCGCGCACCAGCATCACGGCGTGGGCGTCGCCCAGTTTCGCCAGGTGCTCAACGCCGACATGCTGCTTCAAGGTCTCGTATTTCAACCCAGCCGTGTCGGCGACCCGGGCGGAGATGGCGTCAACCGACTCGATGTTGTCGAGGCCCACCTTCATCACGCCGCGGGCGCTGTTGGCCATCAGCGCGAATGGCTTGCCTTCCTTGGAATAAACAAGGATGTCGAGTGGCCGGTTCCGGTTCCCCAGTTCCGCCACCGTCTTGCCCTTCACCTTGGCGCCATCCTGGAGTTCCGAGACCGGAATGCGGACAAGGGGCGTGCAGGTGTACGCGGCGAGGATCTCCTCCTTGCCGTTGATTTCCACCGTGGTGAAGGTGCGCACGGGAGCGGCGGTCTCATACTTGCCATGGGCGCCATGGTAGATCTGGATGCCCGCGGAGGCGGTCTTGCCGTCGAACGGCAGCGCGATCTTCCTCAGCGTTGAGGCGAACTCCTCATTGGAAAGGCCGGCGACGAACAGCTTGTCCTTCACCACCTTGAGGCCGGTGATCGCCTCCATCCGCTTCGCGCCTTCGGCGACCGGCTTGCTCAACTCGGCCTTGGCATGGGGCACCGAGGCGAGCGCCACTTCCTTGAGTTCGCCGCCGGTCCCGACGGACAGGATCACCGGGATGGCGCCGGGACCCTTGCCGCGGGAAACCGACAGGTACACCTTGTTCGATTCGGGATTCACCGCGATGTCGTTGACTTGGACATCGGCTTCCTTGGTTCCCAGGAGGGCGGCCAGCTTGCCGCCGAGGTTCTCGATGTTCACCGGAGCCGCCTTGGAGGCGGCGGCGTCGCCGGTGCCGATGGCGTAGACCGCCGCGGCCTTGGGATCGCCCACGAACAGCACGCCCTCGGGGCCGAAGGTGATCGGGCCGGTCGACTGAAGCTTCACCTCGCCAGACTTGAGGCTGTCGGTGAGCGGGCCGGCGCGCAAGGCGCCCGCCATGGAAACGGCGCCGGCCAAGGCGCCGGCAAACATCATGTTCCTCAACCAGTCGCGCAACATCGAAGACTCCGGGAATGGGGTGCTTGGGGGGCGCCGGAACCGCCGGCGTGTCCATCAAGACTTGGCGAAGCGGAGTTGTTTGTCAATGGCCTGGCGGCCCATCGGAGCCTTCATTGTCAGGAAACCATATCCTGAAGGAATCCTCATGAATTGATGGGAAATACGATGCTCGCCTGGCTGCTGACCGTTTCATGCGTGATGGCTTCCGATCGCCCCTCGGTGGTCCTGATCTTCTGCGACGACCTCGGGTACGCCGACATCGGCGCCTTCGGGGCCAAGGGCGTTCGCACGCCCCACCTCGACAAGCTGGCCTCCCAGGGGAGGGCCTTCACGAATTTCCATGTGGCCCAGCCGGTTTGTTCCGCCTCGCGCGCCGCCCTGCTCACCGGGTGCTACCCCAACCGCGTCGGCATCCATGGCGCGCTTGGGCCCGGCGCCAAGATCGGCATATCCGCGCAGGAAACCACGCTGGCGGAAACGCTCCGCGACAGGGGGTACGCCACGGCGTGCTTCGGCAAGTGGCATCTTGGTCATCACCCCGGGTTCCTGCCGGCCAACCATGGGTTCGACCGCTATTTCGGACTTCCCTACTCCAACGACATGTGGCCGTTTCATCCCGAGGCCAAAAAAGGCGCCTATCCTTCCCTGCCGCTCATCCGTGACCTGAAAATCATCGACCCCGCCGTCACCCCCGAAACCCAGGCCACCCTCACGGCGCGCTACACGGAGGAGGCCGTCCGCTTCATCGGCGACAGCCGGGGCAAGCCGTTCTTCCTTTACCTGGCCCACTCGATGCCGCATGTGCCGCTTTTCGCCGGCAAGGATTTTTCAGGCAAGTCAGGCAAGGGAGTTTTCGCGGATGTCATCGAGGAAATCGACGCCTCGACGGGAAGGATCCTCGACGCCCTCGAAGGCGACGGACGGGCCCGGGACACCATCGTGATCTTCACATCCGACAACGGCCCATGGCTGAGCTACGGAAACCATGCCGGCTCGGCGGGCCCCCTGCGGGAAGGCAAGGGCACGACATGGGAGGGAGGCGTGCGCGTTCCGTGCCTCATGAAGTGGCCGGGGAAGCTGCCCGCGGGAACCCGCTCGAACGCCATGGCGATGACGATCGACCTGCTGCCGACCATCGCCGCGTGGACGGGGGCGAAGGTTCCGGCCGGCGCGATCGACGGCAGGGACATCGGCCCGCTGCTTTCGGGCGCCCCGGGGGCCATCAACCCCCATGACGGATATGCTTACTACTATGAAAACAACCAGCTTCAGGCCGTTGTCACCGGTGACGGCCGTTGGAAGCTGGCGCTTCCGCACGCCTTCCGCACGCTAGATGGCGGGCCGGGCGGCACCGGCGGCGTTCCCGCCCGCTACAGCCAGAAGAAGATCGCCAAGCCCGAGCTTTACGACCTTGAAAACGACCTTGGCGAATCCCGTGATGTGGCCGATGCCAATCCCGCCATCGTGGCCCGTCTCCAGGCGTTTGCCGAGCGCATGCGCGCCGAGCTTGGCGACAGCCTGGCGGGACGAAAGGGAGCGGGAAACCGGCCGGCGGGCATGGCGCAGTGAAGCGGTTGCTCCTCACGGAAAGGAGACCTGCCTGTCCCTCACCCCTTCCAACAGTTTTAGGAACAGGGCCCGGGGCACATTGATGGCGCCGAGTGACTCCGTGTGGCTGTTGAGGATTTGGGCGTCGAGGATCACGAATCCGGATTCGCGCAACCGGCCCATCAGGAAGGCCAGGGCCGCCTTGCTCGCGTCGGAAACCGTTGAAAACATGCTTTCGCCGGCGAAGATCGCGCCGGTTTGAACACCGTATAGCCCGCCGACCAGTTCCCCGTCCCGCCATGCTTCCACGCTGTGGGCGTGCCCGGCCTTGTGCAGTTCGGTGTAGGCGCGGATCACCTCCGGGCCGATCCAGGATCCTTCCTCCCGATGCGAGCATCCCTCCATCACCCGCGTGAAGGCCGCGTCGATGGTGAAGGAAAAGGCGCCCGAGCGCATCGTGCGCGCCAGACGACGGGGCACATGGAAGTCTTCGACGATGAACACGGCGCGGGGATCGGGCGACCACCACTGGATGGTCTCGCCGGGATTGAACCAGGGAAAGATGCCGGTTCGGTAGGCCCTTAGGAGGGTCGCCACGGAAAGGTCGCCGCCGAAGGCCAGCGGTTCATGGGCGGGGCCGGAGGAAGGGTCGGGAAAAGCGGGCATGATTGTGGTTCCGCCCCGGGAAGGGGCGGAACCGGGGCCAATGCCTAGCGGGTGGAGATGACCGTTCCGCGTTCCTTGCCCTGCTTGACGAGGATGGCGCCGTCGTAGGCGTCCTTCTTGTTGCTGATGATCACATATCCGAGGCCGTTCTTCTGGAACATGCCGTCGAGGGCCTCGGCAAGCGTGACATCCTTGCCGGTGTAGCTGAGCTTGCCGTTCTGGCTGACGCCACCCTTGGTGTCGAGTTGGATGAACACGCCCTTGACCTGCTCCTTCAGTTCGACGACGGCTTCCTTGAGGATGGTGTCGCTGAACTCGACGGAAACCTTCGACTTGAGGGCGTCCTGGGTCTTCTTGGCCTTGTCGGTCAGCTTGTCGGTGCTCTTTTGGCCATGGACCTCGGAAACGCCGGCAAGGAAAACAAAGGCGGCGATCGCCAGGGAGAGGGCGGCCGCTCGGGGAAGCTGGAACACGAATAATCCTCCAGAATGCGTGGAATAAGGGGCATCCAGCCATTCGAACGCCCCTCGAGCCTTGATTTTATCCCTCGCCGGTGGCGTTGCAAATGCGTCGGCCGGCAACGGCAGTTGATTCCGCGCGCCGGGCCGGAATATAACCGGGCCACACCGGGGTCTGTGACAGCAGGGAGGCTGGGGGTCCCGTCGTGGCATTCGTGGGAAGGATCCCGTGGGCCCCGCGTCCGTCACCTTGGCCGCCAGCGCCCTTCCCGGCATCGACCGTTGGGAGGATGTGCTCTCAGGAGCCGCCAAGGGCCCCGTCGCCAGCCTCAAGCGCTGGGCATTGTGGGCCGCGAGCCTCGCCTATGGCATCGGCTGCCGCTGGCACCGGTTTTCCTACCAATTCGGCCTGAAACGCCCCTTCCAGCTACCGGTTCCCGTGGTCAGCATCGGCAACCTCACGGCGGGCGGCACCGGCAAGACGCCCATGGTGGCTTGGGTTGCCAGGCTCCTCCGCGAGGAGGGCCTCATGGTGACCATCCTGTCGCGGGGGTATGGTTCGGTGGATGGCGCCGCCAACGACGAGGCCCTCGTCCTGGCCGACCTGTGCCCCGATGTGCCACACCTCCAGGGGCCTGACAGGGCCGTGATGGGACTGACGGCGATTTCCGAACTGGGCGCCTCGATCCTGGTTCTGGACGACGGGTTCCAGCATCACAGGCTCAAGAAAGACCTTGAAATCGTTTTGGTGGACGCGACTTGCCCGTGGGGACACGGGCACCTCCTGCCCCGGGGTTTGCTTCGCGAACCCCGGTCGGTTTTGGCGCTTGCCGACGCCGTGGTGCTCACGCGCTGCGACCTGGCCGACGGCCGGTCGCTTGATGAACTCAGGCGGAAGGTCGGGAGGCTGGCGCCGGGCAAGCCCGTGCTCCTTTCCAACCACCGTCCCGCGTCGATCACGAGGGAATCGGGCGAGACGCGTCCGGCGGACTGGCTCAAGGGGCGGGATGTGGCGGCGTTTTGCGGGTTGGGGCGTCCCGCGGCGTTCCGGGCCACGCTCGAGGCCGCCGGGGCGCGGGTCATCGCGTGGCGCGAGTTCCCCGACCATCATCCCTACTCGCGCGACGACATCCGCTCGCTGCGGGAATGGGCCGCGGACCTTCCCGGGGAAACCGCCGTCGTCTGCACGCACAAGGACCTGGTGAAGGTCCGGCTGGACGACCTCGCCGGAAAGCCGCTGTGGCGCCTCGACATCGCGCTGAAAATATCGGATCCGGAACAGGCGCTTCCCAGGCTGATTGCCCCCCTGGCCCGAAGGGCGGACGAGATCGAGCGATGCCGCGACGGGGAAGAGGGCGGGGAGACCGAGCCATGAAGAGGGACCGGATACCCAAGCCGATGGACCTGGACGGCCTGCGAACCTACCCGCTGTCCGGCCGGCCGTCGAAGGTGTTCGCGGAGGAATTGGGCCGGCCGGTGGGAGCCGACGCCTCCATCGCCGACTTCATCGCCTCGCTTCCCTCGCAACTGGCGGGCAAGACCCTGCTGCGGGTCCGCGACGAGTTGTGCCGGGCCCGCGACGAGGGGAAAACCGTGGTGGCGGCCCTGGGCGGCCATGTCATCAAGACCGGTTGCGCGCCCTACCTCATCGACTGGATCAGGCAAGGCGTCGTGACCGCCGTGGCCATGAACGGCTCGGTGGCGATCCACGACTACGAACTCGCCGCCGTCGGAAAGACCAGCGAGGATGTGGGCGCGGTGCTCAATGCCGGCAACTTCGGCATGGCGCGTGAGACCGCCGACGCCATGGCGCTGGCGGCCCGCCGAGGCGCCACGGAGGGGTTCGGCCTGGCCCTGGGAGACCTGCTGGCCGAGGCCCGAGACCGCGGCGCCCTGGCGCACCCCGAGGCCAGCCTCGTGCTCGCCGCGCGCGACGCCGGCATCTCATGCACCGTTCATGTGGCCATGGGAACCGATGTGGTTCACATGCATCCGCAGGTCTCGGGTGCGGCGCTTGGCGAGGCGACACTCACCGATTTCCGCCGGCTATGCGCCGTGGTGTGCGGCCTGTCCGGGGGAGTCTGGCTCAACCTCGGCAGCGCCGTCGTGCTGCCCGAGGTCTTCCTCAAGGCGGTGAGCGTGGCCCGCAACTTCGGGCACGACCTCGCCGGGCTTGTCGCGGTGAACCTCGACAAGGAATCCAAGTACAGGACCTTCACGAATGTGATGAGCCGGCCGGCCTCGGTGGGCCTGGAACTCACCGGCCACCATGAGATCCTGCTGCCACTTTTGCACGCGGCGGTGGCTTGCAAGGCAGTTTCGGCCGGCACGGCCCGCAGGGCGGCCTGAGGGCGGGAGGCGCGTCATGAACGGCACGACTTCGGAATTGACCGACCTGGTGGCCAGGCTGGGGGAACCCGGCGTCCTGGTGCTCGGCGACCTCATGCTCGACCGGTATGTCTGGGGCGATGCCGAGCGCATCAGCCAGGAGGCGCCGGTGGTGCTGCTGCGGGCCGACCGCCGCGAGGAGCGCCTGGGCGGCGCCAGTAGCGTGGCCATGATGCTGGCGGCCCTGGGGGCCAAGGTCTCCATCGCGGGACTCGTGGGCGGCGACGCCGACGGCCTCCGCGTCCGCGCCATGCTCGACGGCCTCGGCATCGACCACGCCGCCGTGCTCACCGACGCGGCGAGGCCCACCACGGTGAAGGAACGGTACATCGGCCGGGCCCAGCAGAAGCACCCCCAGCAGATGATCCGCGTCGACTACGAGACGCGCGAGTGCGTCTCGGGCGAGCTGGAGGACAGGCTGGCGGACGCCGTGGTCGCCAAGGCGATGGCCGCCGACATCGTGCTGGTGAGCGATTACGACAAGGGCGTCTGCTCGCCCTCGCTACTGCCCCGGCTGACGGCGGCTTGCCGCGCCGCCGGCAAGCGCGTCGTTGTCGACCCTATCAGGGGTGGTGATTATTCCAAATACCGCGGCATGTCGTCGATGACGCCGAACCGGCTCGAGGCGGGCCTGGCCACCCGGTCGTCCATCGTCGACGGGCCCGGCGCCCTCGCCGCGGCGCGCGCGCTGCGGGAGTCGCTCGGCCTCGAGGCCGGAATCGTCACGCTCGACAAGGAGGGCATGGCGCTCTGGGACTCGTCCGGGGGCAGCCTGTATCCGGTGAGGCCCCGGCAGGTGTACGACATCACGGGCGCCGGGGACATGGTCCTCGCCGTCTTCGGCCTCGCCCTGGCCGCGGGGGCCGGATACCCCGCCGCCATCAGGCTCGCCAACATCGCCGGTGGGCTCGAGGTGGAAAAGATCGGCGTCGCGCCCGTCACCAGGGAGGAGATCCTCGCCGACATCGCCCGCGCCGACAGCGGCCCCCGGCGCGGCAAGGAGCGCTCCCTCGAGGCCCTCGTCCAGGAACTCCACCACCGCCGCGACGCCGGCCAGACGGTGGTGTTCACCAACGGCTGCTTCGATGTCCTCCATGCCGGCCATGTGCAGTACCTCGACGAGGCCCGCGCCCAGGGCGACATCCTCGTGGTGGGCCTCAACAGCGACTCTTCCGTCCGGCTGCTCAAGGGCCCGACCCGGCCGGTGAACAACCAGCAGGCGCGCTCGCTGGTGCTCGCGGCGCTGGAGGCCGTGGACCATGTCGTCGTGTTTTCGCAATCCACGCCGCTTGAACTCATCAAGGCGATCAGGCCCGATGTGCTGGTGAAGGGCGCCGACTACTCCCGCGAGGCCGTGGTGGGCGGCGACTTCGTCGAGTCGTACGGCGGCCGGATCCACCTGGCGGGCCTGCGCCCCGGCGAGTCGTCCACGCGCATCATCCAGCGTCTGGGGGCGGCTTGAGTCTTCCCCCGGGCCCGGTAGCCGTGTTCCTGCCCGGATGGGTGGGGGATGCCGTCATGGCCACTCCGGCGCTCAGGGCGCTGCGCGACTGGTCGGGCGGTGCCGGCATGGTCGCGATCGGAAAGCCGGCCCCGCTCGCCACGCTTGCCGGTTCGGACCTCTTCGATGAGTCGATCACCACGGGCGCCGGTGGCCTTTCCGGAATCTGGTCGGCGGCCGGGGCCCTGCGCGCCCTCCGGCCCCGGGTCGCCGCGCTTTTGAGCAATTCGTTCCGCGTGGCGCTCATCGCCTCCCTGGCGGGCTGCCGCCACCGCGTGGGCATGGACATGCACGGCCGGGGCTGGCTCCTCACGCGGTCGGTGCGGCCCGAGCAAGACGGGTCGGGAAGGCGGGCGATCGTTCCCGCGCTGGTGGATTACAACCGGATCGCCGTCGCCTGCGGCGCCCCTTGGCCCGGCGGGTCGCTGGAACTCGGCTTGGCGCCGGCCGACATCGCCTTGGCGGACGGCGTGTTCGGCCATTCGGCCCTGGCCGGCCGCGATGTTGTCATCCTCAATCCCGGGGCGGCGTTCGGGGCGGCGAAGTTCTGGCCGGCGGAATCGTTCACCGCGCTGGCGGCCAGCCTGGCGGAAACCGGCAGGGGTGTCCTTGTCCTGTGCGGGCCGGCCGAGGCGGCCCTGGCCCGCTCCATCGCGGCGGCGGCCGGCAGCCCGGCGGTGGCGGCATTGCCGGATCTTTCCGATGGCAAAATGTCGCTCGGCATCAGCAAGGCCTGCGTCGCCCGCGCGGCGCTCCTTGTCACCACCGACAGCGGCCCCAGGCACTTCGCCCACGCCTTCGGCAGGCCGGTCATCACCCTCTTCGGGCCCACCCACATCGGCTGGACGGAAACCTGGCACCGCGGCGCCCTCCATGTCCAGAAGCCCCAGCCCTGCGGCCCCTGCCAGAAGCGCGTTTGCCCCGAGGGCCACCACCGCTGCATGACCTCGATCCTGCCGGGCGAGGTGTTCGCCGCGGCGATGGGCCTGTTGCGCGGTGCCGGAAGGCGGGCCGGATGATCGCCCTGGCGCTCGTGTCGATGGGATTGGCCGCGGCGCTGGCGATCGCGCTTGTGGCCCTGGCCGCGCGGATCCGCGAATCCGCCGGGATGGAGGTTCATCCGGCCTGGAAATCCCGCCTCCTGGAAAGCGGCCTCGCCAGCGCCGGGGCGATCCTGTCGCTGCCGGGCCTTTCGGTTTCGGGACACGCCTTCAGGCATGTGCGCCGCGTGGTCCTCGACCCGGCCACGGGCCGGCGCGCCTACCTCAAGGTCGAGCAGCGCGTCCGCTGGAAAGACCGCGTCCGCTCCTGGCTCGACGGCCTCGGCCTGGCCTCCCTCAGCCTCCGGGAGGCCCGCATCCTCCGCATGCTCGAGAACGAGGGACTTCCCGGCCCGGGATGGATCGCCTTCGGGTCCGACGGCGCCGGCCGTTCATTCCTGCTCATTCCCGAGTCGCCCGCCGTGGAACTCGGCGTCTTCATCGCCGAGGACAGGATCCCGTGGAGGCGCAGGCGCGCGGCGATCCGACTCGGAAGGGCGCTCGCCCGCATGCACGCCTCGGGCGTCAACCATCCCGACCTCTACGCCAAGCATGTGCTGGTCGATCCCGAGACGGGTGAGCCGACCCTCCTCGACTGGCAGCGTTCCCGGCGGGCGCCCGTGGTGTCGTTCAACGCGCGCCTGCGCGACCTCGCCACCCTGCAGGCCACCATCAGCGGGCAACTGGTCTCCGACGACCTCCGCGGCGCCCTGCTGCGGTCGTACCTGCGCGAGTCGAGGCGCAAGGCCGGCTGCCTGTGGGGCGGATTCAGCAGGCCGTGCCGCGAACCGTACGACCCGGGCGACTTCACCCGCGAGGAGCGCCACTGGCTGCGTCACCCCGAACTCGAAAGGCTCGCGGCGTCGCGCATTGAAACGATCACCGGACAGATGCTGGCCAAGCGGCATGTGCGGGAAAAGAGGCAGGCGACCTCGCGCGCCCCGGGCCTCGACTGGACGGCTTCCCCCGACGGCGACCTGATCGTCAGCTCGGCGTGGCTGGAGGCTGGCCTCGATCCCGAATCGCCCGCTCGGCGCCGCCTCGCCGGCGCCCTCGAGGGACAATCCGCCGCCGCCGTTTCCGTGCTTCAGCCGCTCGACCTGGGCGGCAACCACCTCGCCCTGCTGTCGGCGCGCATCTCGTCGGGCCGCTCCGGGGTTTCACCTTGGCGCTCGGCGGAAAAGAGGGTCGCCAACCTCTGGAACCGGCTCCACAAGCATGCCGTGCCCGGGCCCAGGGTGCTCGCCGTGGGCAGGAAAACGCTCGCCGACGGCCGCGAGGCGAGCTACCTCGTGCTTGAGCCGCGGCCCGCGCTCGCCTCACTGGCGGATTGGCTCGCGACCTCGGCGGCGGGGCCCGCGGACAGGCAATCGGTGCTTTCCGGCGCCGGCGCCGTGCTGGCGAGGCTTCACGACGCCGGTTGCCGCTTGTCGCGCGACCCGCATCCGCTGGGCGTGGCGCTGGACGATGGATCGCCCGTGGTCGTGGTGCGGCCTTGGGGCGTGCGGCCCCCCTCGCGGTTGGCGAAATTCGCCATCCGGACCGACTTGGGCTTGCTGTCCCGGGAGCTGGCGGCGGCGGGGACCAATCCGGACGAACTGGACTGGATTCAAGCCGGATATTTTGACGAGATGGGCCATAACAGGGCGCTGCCGCGCCATGTCGGGCCGGATGACGCCCGGGGAGGGGTTTTCATGGGCTACCGGGACGACAGTCCTGGCCCGGCACCGGCGTTCCAGGCCATCGGAGATGGCCGCGCCTCGATCTGGCGCCGCTGGTTTCAGGGAATTTGGCATGGAGTGCAGGCCTCGTCCTGGACCCGCTTCGCCGGGCAGGATTGGCACCGCTCCATCATGGATCGCGACCTCCGCGACCGCTACCACACCAAGCAGGGCCGCAGCATCGCCCGCTGGTCGCTGCCCGATCCCCAAGGCGGCCCGAACCTCGTTGTTTATGTCAAGAGGCACCATGTGCTGCCATGGTGGCAGGGCTTGCTGGCCTGCCTGCTGCCGCGTGGCCGCTGGTCGCCGGCCCTCCAGGAATGGCAGCACCTCGACTGGGCCAGCCGGCAGGGCGTTCCGGTTCCCCGCCCCGTGGCCGCCTCCGAATACCTCGCCCCCGGCGGCAAGCTGTCCAGTTGCCTCATCATCGAGGAACTCAGCGGGATGCTGCCCACGCATGAGGCGATCCCCAAGGCGTCGCGATCGCTGGCGCCCCGGGCCTTCCGGCGGTTCAAGCGCGGGCTCGCCCGGGAAATGGCCCGGCTGACCAGGCTGCTTCATGACAGGTCGTGCTTCCACAAGGACCTGTACCTGTGCCACTTCTACATCCACGAGGCCGACATCGCGCGCCCGCCGGAGGATTGGCGGGGCAAGGTGTTCATGATCGACCTTCACCGCCTGGGCCGTCATCCGCTCACGGCGCCGCTGTGGCAGCTCAAGGATCTTGCCCAGCTAGCCTATTCATCCGAAGTTGAAGGCGTGGAGCCCATCGACCGGGTCGCCTTCTGGCGCGCCTACAGGCGACCGGGAACCAGTTCGTGGTGGACCCGCTGGCTGATGCGCGCCGTTTTGGTCAAGTGGCGCCGCTACCGCGCCCACAACCTTAAGCATCGCGGGAAGCGGCCGGGGGCCGACCGCAAGGCCGCCTGACTTGACCTTTTCCTGAAGTTTCATGGAGGGAGCGCAACGGTCCGATAATTCTGGAGCCAACCGGGAGGCGGACCGTTCGGGGTGATTGATGGACATCGCGTTCTGCTACGAGAGCGTGCTTCCCCAACGGGGCGGATGCGAAACTTACATCGCGTCGCTGGCCCACCGCCTCGTCGCCGACGGCCACACCGTTCACCTGTACGCCACCCGCTGGGACGCCTCCGCCCTGCCCGAATCGGTGGTCTACCATTCCGTCCAGGCGAGGTCATGGCCCCGGTTCCTCAGGCCGTGGAGCTTTGGCAACGCGGTGCTCAACGCGCTCAAGGGCCACCGCCACGACGCCACCATCGGCTTTGACAAGACCTGGGGCCTTGACATCCTCTACCCCCAGGGCGGCCTGTACGCCGCCAGCGCCGACCACAACATCCTCAAGGAACCTCCCGGCCCCGGCCGCTTGTTCATGCGCCTTGTCAAGAAGTTCGATCCCGCCCACCAGTCGTTCATGGCCCTGGAGAGGCGGCAGTACCTTGGCGAGAACAAGGCGCTGGTGATCGCCATCAGCGAGATGGTCCGCGGCCATTTCCAGAAGTATTATTCCATCCCTCCCGAGAACCTCCGCGTCGCGCGCATCGCCACCAACCCCGACAGGTTCGTGGAGAACGACAGGCCCCTCCGCCGCGACAAGGTGCGCACCGAGCTTGGCATCCGCCCCGACGAAATTGTCGGCCTGTTCTGCGGCATGAACTACCGGCTCAAGGGCCTGCCCTGCCTGCTGGCCGCCATCCGCCACCTTCCCGCGGGCAACCGCTTCCGCCTGCTGGCCACCGGGTCGGACAATTTCAAGGCCATGGAACAGCTCGCGCGGAAAATCGGCGTGCGCGACCGCGTCGTCTTCGCCGGCTACCGCAAGGACATGCGCGACGGCTACTTCGCCTCCGACATGTTCATCCATCCCACCTTCTACGACCCGTGCTCGCATGTCGTGCCCGAGGCGATGTCGTGCGGGCTGCCCGTCATCACGACCCGGCACAACGGCGCCTCGGAACTGATGACCCCGCCGCGCGAGGGCATCGTCATCGACGATCCCCACAACCACCGGGCGCTGGCCCGCGCCATCGAGCGCTTCTTCGACCCGCGGGAGCGCATTCGCTGCGGCCAGGCAGGCCGGCAATCCGCCGCGCGCTGGACCTTCGACCAGCACTACCGGCAGATGCTCGAGGTGTTCGCCGAGGCGGCGCGCCGCCGACGCGCCGCCTGAGACCGCCGCGGCTCCCCTAACATGGCATCGGAGACACCGCCGATGCCCGACACCAAGCTCCCGCTCGACAAGAAGTCGTCCAGCATCCGCGCCATGTTCGGCGACATCGCGCACTGCTACGACCGACTCAACCACCTCCTCAGCCTCAATGTCGACCGCTACTGGCGCTGGCGAACCACACGCCTGGTCCCGCCCGACCTGTCCGGGCCCCATCTCGATGTCTGCACCGGCACGGGCGACCTGGCCCTGGCCTACCACCGCGCCGCGGGCGGCAAACTCGAGGTGGTGGCCACCGACTTCTGCGCGCCGATGCTGGTGCGCGGCCATGCCAAGGCGGCGGGAAAAATCCCGTTCCTCGTCGCCGACACGATGCGACTGCCGTTTCCCGACGCCTCCTTCCGCGCGGTGACGGTCGCCTTCGGCCTCCGCAATGTCGCCGACACCCTCGCCGGACTGCGCGAGATGGCGCGCGTGTGCGCCCCCGGCGGCACGGTCGCCGTGCTCGAGTTCTCCACGCCGAGGCCTTGGCCGCTCAGGCCGCTTTACCTGTGGTATTTCCGCAACATCCTGCCGGTGATCGGCCGGTGGGTCTCGAGGTCGAGCGACTTCGCCTACTCCTACCTTCCCGCCAGCGTCGCGGCGTTTCCCGAGCGGGAGGCGCTCGCCGCCATCTTCGCCGAGGCCGGCATCCCCGGGGCCACCTGGCGTTCGCTCACCTTCGGCATCGCCACGCTGTACTGGGGGCGAAAACCGGCCGGAATTCCTTAGAACATCCGTCTTGGACACCGCGGGAGACGGATTTCGGATGAAGCCATCGCAACACTTGCTGGTTCGGGCGGCGCGCGGCGAGGAGATCGAGCGCGTCCCCGCGTGGGCCATGAGGCAGGCCGGCCGCTGGGATCCCGAGTATCACCGCGTCAGGCAGGGCCTCGGCTTCTACGAGTTCTCCGAGCGGGTCGACCTCGCCATCGAGGCCACGCTGCTGCCCCGCCGCTTCGGGGTGGACGGCATCATCCTCTTTTACGACATCACCACGCTGCCCGTGGCCATGGGATTGCCGTTCCAGTTGCTCAACGAGATCGGGCCGATGCCCGACCGCCCGGTGGCCTCCCTGGCCGATGTCGAGGCGCTCGACCCGAACCCCGCGCCCAACACCTACCAGCACATCCTCGACCTGCTCGAGGGGGTGCGCACACGCCTGGCGGGCGCCCTGCCCATCCTGGTGTTCGCGGGCGCGCCGTTCACCGTGGCCAGCTACTGCATCGGCACGGGCAAGGACATCGAGGCCACGCGACGCTTCGCCGCCCGGCAGCCGGAGGCTTGGAACGCCCTGCTGGCGAAGATCGGCAAGGCCACCGGCAACTTCGTCAACACCCTCGTCGCCGCGGGCGCCGACGCCTGGCAACTGTTCGACTCCTGGGCCGGCAAGCTCACGCCCGCGGAATACGACGACTGGGCCCAGCCCTGGCACCGCTCCATCATGGCCGATGTCACCGGCGCGCCGGGCATCCTGTTCGTGAAGGAATGCCCCTACCTCGACAAGGTCTGCTCGGCGGGGGCGCCGGTGGTGTCGCTGGGGGCCCAGCACGACCTGGCGCGGGCCCGCGCCGATTACCCCCACCTCGTGTTCCAGGGGAATGTGCCCGAGTCGGTGCTGCGCTCGGGCACCGTGGCCGAGGTGGAGGCCGCCACGCGCGCCTGCCTTCAGGCCGGGGGTGGCGGGCGCCACATCCTCAACCTCAGCCACGGGGTCGACCGCCGCACCCCGGTGGAAAATGTCCGGGCCTTCCTGCGCGCCGCGGGTGTGAAGGAACCGGGCTGAATGCCGATAAGTCCATCAATCAGTCTGGCACGGCCGCGTTTCGGGTGAAATAATCAAGTAATCTCCTCGGGAGCTTTCGCCATGCTGAACACGCGACGAACCTTCATGCGGGCCGCCGGGCTTTCCGCCGCCAGCCTGCCGTTCCTGCAAAACCTCGCGGCATGCGCGCCGGCCGCCTCCAAGCCCCGCCAGCGGCTGATCGTCATGTTCAGTCCCAACGGCGTGATCCCCAACGCCTTTTGGCCGGAGAAAGATGGCGAGCTGGTCCTCAAGGAAATTCTCCAGCCCCTCGAACCGTTTCGCGCCAAGACCCTCACGCTGCACGGCGTCTGCGACAAGGTGCGCGGCGACGGCGACAACCACATGCGCGGCATGGGCTGCCTGCTCACCGGCGTGGAACTGTTTCCCGGAAACATCCAGGGCGGATCGCATACCCCCGCCGGATGGGCCCGCGGCCACTCCATCGACCAGGAAATCAAGGAGTTCCTGCAGAAGAATCCCGCCACGCGCACCCGCTTCGGCTCCCTCGAGTTCGGCGTCATGGTGCCCGAGCGCGCCGACACCTGGACGCGCATGGTCTACTCCGGCCCCAACCGCCCCGTCGCGCCCATTGACGATCCGTACCAGATGTTCAACAAGCTCTACGGCCGCACCAAGGACAATGAGAACCTCGCCAGCGTCCTCGACGAGGTGGGCGAGGACCTCGCCAAGCTCAAGGGCAAGCTCGGCAAGGACGACCGCCGCCTCCTCGAGGAGCACGCCGGCTTCGTCCGCGACATGGAGAAGGAACTCGCCGCCTCCAAGGCCCAGGGCCTCGGCCACGCCGCCCCCGAGCTGCCCCGCGGCGTGCGCGAGGAGAACGACAACATCCCCAAGCTCGCCTCCATGCAGGCCGACCTCCTCGTCAACGCCCTCAAGGCCGACTTCGCCCGCGTCGCCACGCTGCAGTTCACCAACTCGGTGGGCATGGCGCGCATGCGCTGGCTCGGCGTCGATCAGGGCCACCACGAGCTTTCCCACGAGCCCGACACCAACGCCGAGGCCCGCGCCAAGCTCATCAAGATCAACATCTGGTTCTGCCAGCAGATGGCGGCGCTGGCCAAGAAGCTCGCCGACACCCCCGAGCCCAACGGCACCGGCTCGATGCTCGACCACACGACCATCGTCTGGACCAACGAGCTGGGCAAGGGCAACAGCCACACCCTCGACGACATCCCCTTCGTGGCGGTCGGCGGCGGCCTGGGCTTCAAGACCGGCCGGGCCCTCAAGTTCCCCAAGGTGCCGCACAACCGCTTCCTCGTGTCGCTGGCCAACGCCTTCGGGCACGACATCAAGTCGTTCGGCAACCCCGAGTTCTGCAAGGACGGCGCCCTCACGGGACTCTGATTCCCGAAGCGGGGCCGCCGCGGTGGCCCCGGCGCTCGTCAACCCAGGTGGGAGGATCCTTCCATGCGCGTGACCCTGCGCTACTGCAGCAAGTGAAACTACGAACCCCAGGCCGTCAGTTTGACGGGAAAAATCCTGGCCCGGTTCAAGGCCCGCGTCAGCTCCCTCGAGCTGGTTCCCTCCGACGGCGGATGCTTCGAGCTGTCGGTGGGCGATAAGCTGCTTTACAGCAAGCTGCGGGAAGGCAAGTTCCCCGACGAGGCCTGGGCCGTGGAGGCGGTGGGCGCGTCGCTCCCCTGAGAAAGGACACCCTCCCATGCCGCCACGCGTCGCGCCGCTGCTCGCCGCGTGGCTGACCGGCCTGCCGTTCGTCGCCGCCGCCGACATCGGCCTGTGCGATTCCCTTTCCTTCCTCCCGTTCCACGCCTGGCTGCTGGCTGGCGCGGCGTTGGCCTGCCTGCAGGCGGTGCTGGCCCGCCGGCCCCCCGTCCTCACCATCTTCGATGTCGCGCTGCTCATCATGGCCGGTGCTTGCGCCGCGCGTGGCATGTTCACCGGCGACAGGCTCGCCGGGCTCTCCGCCGGACTGGCGCTCGCGGCGCTGCTGCTGGCGCCTGTCTCCCTCGGCTGGTTCCGCGAATCCGCCGAGGGGCGCGTCTGGTTGTGGCGGCTGCTGTTAACCCAGGGGGTTGTGGCGGCGGCCGAATGGGGCGTTTCACGCGGCGTGGGGGTTCCCTCGGCCGGTGGATTGGCGCCCGCGGTGTTGCTGGGCGCGGTTGCCGTGGCCGCGGGATGGCGCCTGGGCTGGCCGTTGGGCCTGGCCGGGTTGGCGCTGGCGTTCGCCCTGTCGTCCCGGGCCCCGGGCTCCTTAGCGGATCTCGCGGGATCGATCGGCCCCTGGGGGTTGGGACCCGGGCAGGACCGCGACTTTTTCATCAACCATGGACTGCCGGCGGACCTTCCCGCTCCCGCGTGGTTCCAAGCCCTTTTGGCTGGTGGTTGGCCGGCGGCGGCACTGGTCGTGCTGGCCGTGGCGGCATGGCTGGCCTGCGGCCGCAAGGCCGGAAAGCCGCCGGAAACCGCCGTTGATGGCGCCGTGCCGCCACCCCCGTGGCTGGCATGGGCGGTCCAGTCGGGCCTGGCGTTCGCCCTGTTTGCCCGGCTGGTCACCGCGGATCCGGATTATCGCATTGCCGAGCTGGCGATGGGCGCGGCGCGTTCGCTGGCGGCGGCGTTGGCCCTGGCCATGGGGCGGGTCGGCTGTCCCGGGCCCTGGACGGGGCGGGGCGCCCTGTTCGCCGCGGGCGCGGCCATGCTGGCCTTGCCCCCGATGGCCCATCCCGGGGCCATGGCCATGGGCTTGGCCGCCGCCGCGGCGCTTCCCTCGGGTGGGCGCTTGCCGGGCGTGCCCGGCACGCTGGCGGGCGTGGTGGCGCTGGCCCTGCTGTCGGCGGGCCTGCTTTTGGGCGGCGCGGGCGTCACTGTTCCCGCGGCGCTGGCGTGGCGGGAATCGGCGGAGGCGCGCCGCCGGGCCGACATGCCCGCCAACCTCGATGGCAAAACACTCGATCAACGCCGGCCCCAGATCCTCGGCCCGCTTCGCCGCGCCGCCCGCCTCGACCCCGAGCGGGCGCTCTGGCGCGTCCAGCTCGCCAGCCGCGCCGAAACGCTGTTCTCGCTGGGGCTCGACTGGCAGCGTTCGGCGTGGCTCGACGAGGTGCGCAAGGAGGGGCTGAGGCACGCGATGGAGGCGCAGCGGCTCAGGCCGCGATGGCCCGAGGCGTGCCTGGCGGAGATCCGGCTGCGGATGGCGACGGGTCGGTGGCTTGCCGGCCGCGGCTTCGCCGACCAGGCGTCGGGCCAGTTCGACGCGGCGGCGCGCCGCGCCGAGGCGCTGGCGGAACTCGACCCGGCGGGCCAAACGGCGTCGGGGCCTTACCTGGTGTTCCAGGCGCGGCTGGAGGGTTTCGAGTCGCTGGGCACGGTCATCGCCGACCTGCGCCGCCTGCTGGCGGAGCAGAAAAGGCTCAGGGAAACCGCCGCCGCGGCGCTGGCGGCGGGGCACGACCTGTCCGCCGCGCAGCTCAGGGAACTGCGCGCCTGGGCGGAAGACTCGCACTAAACTGTTTTAATGTAAGCACTTGCGAAACCATTCGCCCGGGCCGACCCATGCCCTTGCCCACCCGGGCCACCCGGCATTATGCTGGTGTCCATGGCCGGGGCCTTGGCGCCCGGGTCGCCTTCGAGTCGGAGTGGCATGCGCCACTGGCTGTTCAAAGAAGAACCCTCCTCCTACGACTGGCAACGCCTCGTCGCCGACGGCCGTACTTGGTGGGACGGCGTGGAAAACGCCCTGGCGCGCAAGCACCTGAGGTCGGTTTCCCCCGGTGACAGCGTGTTCCTGTACCACACGGGCAAGGAAAAGGCGGTGGTGGGGACGATGACGGTGGTCGCCGGCCCCGCGCTTCCCCCCGGATCCACCGACGAGGACGAGGCGACGGTCGAGGTGAAGCCCGGCAAGGCCTTGCGCCGGCCGGTGACATTGGCCGAGATCAAGGCCGACGCGGAACTGGCGGGCTGGGACCTCGTGCGCCTGCCGAGGCTGTCCGTGGTTCCGGTGACCGAATCACAATGGCGCAGGGTGATCTCCCTGGCCGAGGCGGACGGGTGAGACCCGTTCCCCGGCAGGGGCCTGCCGCCATGGTGGCGGCAGGCGCCGGCGCCGGGCCTGGACTTCGCAGCCGATGGCCGCCCGACGATCCGACCGCTTCCTGGCATCGCTCAAGAACAGCGGCAGCGTCACCTTCGTCACCCATGTCCACGCCGACCCCGACGCCCTCGCCAGCATGATGGGCCTGGCGTTCCTCGTCGAGGAAAAGCTTGGGGTGCCCACGCGTCTCACGCGCGACGGCCCGATCTCGCGCGCGGAAAACCGCGCCATGGTCGAGCTGTTGGACATCGACCTCGTGCCGGTCGAGGAGGTCGAGTGGACCCAGGGCGAGGCCGTCGTCATGGTCGACAGCCAGCCCAACACCGGCCGGCACAACCTGGCCGGGGCGCCCCCCATCGCCGCGGTGGTCGACCACCACGACACCGGCGGCGACATCACGGGCATCCCGTTCGTGGATGTGCGCGACAGCCTCGGCGCCACCTGCTCGATCGTGGTGAGCTACCTGCGCGAGCAGGGGCTGGCGCCCTCGGGCCAGCTCGCCACGGGCATGATGTACGGCATCGAGACCGAACTGGCGGGCTATCCGCGCGAGGCCGGCCCCGCCGACGAGGCGGCGCTGATCCACATCTATCCCCTGGCCGACCGCGACATGCTGGCGCGCATCCGCAACGCGAGGCTGCCCCAAAGCTACTTCGGCGGCCTGCTGCAGGCGCTGCAGAACGCCTTCATCTACGACAAGCTCATCATCTCCTGGGTGGACGACCTGCCCCAGCCCGAGCTCGCCGCCGAGATCGTCGACGCGCTGATCCGCTTCGAGGAGGTCGACTGGGCGGTGTGCGCCGGCGTGCACGGCCGGAACCTGATCCTGTCGATGCGAACGACCGCGGCGGACGCCCGGGCGGGCGAACTGCTGCAGAAGGTGGTGGGGCGGATGGGCCGCGCCGGCGGGCACGACAGGCGCGCCGGCGGCAACATCCCCCTGCCCAACGACACCGCAGCCGCCATGGAAACCACCCGCGGCGAGCTGCGCAAGCGGCTGCTCAAGGCCCTCCACATCGAGGAGACACGCGGCCAGAGGCTCGTGAAAAAGAGCGAGATCCTCGAGAACCTCCAAACCTGAGGATCACCGGCGCCGGGGAACAGCCCCATGAAGTACTCCCTGCGCCAAGTCCAGGAGCCCCAACCCTGCGGCTACTTGCCCGACAGGCTCCAGAGCCTCGAGGTGATCCTCGCCACCTCCGTTTCCGCCGCGGAGTACCAGTCGCTCATGGAGCGGGGCTGGAGGCACTTCGGCCATGTGCTTTTCCAGCCCGCCTGCCAGGGATGCGTCCGCTGCCGCACCGTGCGCGTCGACGCGGCGCGGTTCGCCCCCAACCGCTCGCAGCGGCGCGTGGCCCGGCTCAACGCCGGAGCCATGGAACCCGAGTTCAACGATCCCCATTGCCGGCCCGAGGTGCTCGACCTCTACGACTCCTGGCACGCCGCGCAGTCCGACCGCAAGGGATGGCCCCTCCACGAACCCGGCGCCGAGGACGATTTCACCCGCAGCTTCATCCACCAGCCTTTCCGCGTCGAGCAGTGGGAGTACAGGCTCAACGGCGCCCTCGCCGCCGTCGGTTATGTCGATGTGCTGCCCGAGGCGCTCTCGGCGGTGTATTTCTTCTACGACTCGTCGCTTTTGGGACGCTCCCCGGGCATCTGGAACATCCTGCGCATGATCGACGAGGCCAACAGGCGCGGCCTGCCGCATGTCTACCTCGGCTACCTCGTGGAGGGGTGCCCGGGGATGGCCTACAAGGGAAGCTTCCACCCCGCCGAATACCGCGAGCGGGGGAAGGACTGGATGCCGTTGCCGGCGGACGGGGGAGCGCGGGAGTGGTGACCCTGACGGGATTCGAACCCGTGTTACAGCCTTGAAAGGGCCGTGTCCTAGGCCTCTAGACGACAGGGCCGCGCCTCACGACAGGCCTAAACATAAGGGCTGACGGGCCCTTTCGTCAAGGATGCCGCGCCCGCCGCGCGCCAATTCCGGGGTTCCCCGGCCCGGGCACTCGACACGCCCGGCCCGACCGGTAAACTCGCTAGGTGCCCGTTCCCGCCCCCCGCCACCCTTCCCACGGAGACTCCATGCGCCTCCCCCGACTCTTTTGCGCCGCCTCGCTAGCCCTGGCCATTGGCGCCGCCACCGCCGCCGAACCGTACAAGCACGGCCCCGACTCCGAGCGGCAGCCCGGCGTCCCCCAGGGCAAGGTCGTCAAGTTCACACACGCCTCCAAGGTTTTCCCCGACACCGTCCGCGACGGCTGGACCTACCTCCCGGCCCAAGCCGAGCCCGGCAAGCCTCTCCCCTTCATGGTGTTCCAGGACGGCGGCGGCTACATGAACGAGAAGGGCGACTTCCGCGTCCCCGTCGTCCTCGACAACCTCATCCACAAGAAGGAGGTCCCCGTCATGGCGGCGATCTTCCTCAACCCGGGGTCCGTGCCCGCCACGCTCCCCGGAGCCAAGGCCCGCAGCAACCGCAGCTTCGAGTACGACACCCTCTCCGACCAGTACGCCCGCTTCCTTGAGAGCGAGATCATCCCCGAGGTCTCCAAGTCCATGCCCCTGGCCAAGAACCCCGCCCTGCGCGGCATCGGCGGCATCTCCAGCGGCGGCATCTGCGCCTTCACCGTCGCCTGGGAACGACCCGACCTCTTCGGCAAGGTCCTTAGCCATGTTGGCAGCTTCACCAACATCCGCGGCGGCGACGCCTACCCCGGACTCATCCGCAAGACCGAGAAGAAGCCCATCCGCGTCTTCCTCCAGGAAGGCAGCAACGACCTCGACAACCTCCACGGCCACTGGCCACTCGCCAACCAGCAGATGGCCGCCGCGCTCAAGTTCATGAAGTACGACTACCGCTTCGACTACGGCGAGGGCGGCCACAACGGCAAGCATGGCGGCGCCATCCTGCCCGACTCCCTCCGCTGGCTCTGGCGCGACACCACCATCACCCCCTGAGACCCGAGCCAACCATGAACCCGATCATCACGCTGGCCTGCGCCTCCATCCTCGCCGGGCAGGACCTCTCCCTGGCCACCATCCTCATCGACGGACAAGGCTGGAAGCCCGCGCCCATGGCCCGGGTGGATTCCACGCTGGGGCCCGACCTCGTGGCCAAGGGACCGGCCAACGCCACCTACGCCATCGTCGGCAAGGCGCCCGCGCGAGCGCTCGAATACCGCCCCGCCTCGGGCCCCGCCAGGCCCGTCACCGTGGTCGGCCTGGTCGATCCGTCGTGCCTGGGCCTCAGCCCCGACAAGGGCACCCTGGTGGTGGGTGACGCCGGCGGCAAGCACCTCTGGCTGTTCCGCGTCAACGCCGACGGCACCCTCGACGCCGCCGACCGCTGCGCCACCATGCGCCTCAAGCCCGGCCAAAAGGCCAGCGGCGTCATCGCCGTTTCGTTCGATCCCGGCGGACGCATCTTCGCCTGCTCGCCGAACGAGATCCACGCGTTCGACCCCACGGCGCGCGAGTCGGGCGTCATTGCCGGGCCACCCGGCGGCGGTGTGGACGCGTTCTTCACGAACGGCGAGGGATTGTATGCGCGGCGGAAGGGCGAGGTTTGGGGGCGGATGATCCAGCCGTTTCCCAAGCCGGCGCTCAAGGTTCCCGCGAATCCGGCGCCGCAGCCGAAGAAGTGACGGCAAAGTTTCCCCAGAACTCCATTCCGGCGCAATCTTTGCCCCCTTGATCGTCCTCCGAATCGGCATATCCTGTCTAACAGGAAAACCCGGCCCCGTATCTCGGGGCTGGCTTTTTTGTTGGCACTCAGGAGGAGCCCCCCATGACGATTCGCACCCTTGCCGCCGCCGTTGCCGCCGCGGCGCTCGCCCTTCCCGCCTTGGCCGCCGGGCACAAGAAGCCCGCCTGCCCGCCCGAACCGTGCGCGATGGTGCCCGAGTACACCACCGCCACCCGCACCGTGATGAAGTGCCAGATGGTGGAGGAGAAGCGCGTGGTGACGGTGATGGAGCGGGTGCCCGAGGAGCGCCTCGTGCGCCGCGCGGTGTGCCGCATGGTGCCGGAAACCCGCGAGGTGGATGTGGTGCGTCATGTGCGCGTGCCGGTGATCGAGGAAAAGACGGTCACCCGCTGCGTGAAGGTTTCCACCCCGGTGGAAAAGACGGTCACCCGCTGCGTGGACATGGGGCATGTCGAGTGCCAGCCCGTGGGCTGCAAGGGGACGCTGAAGCCCGTGTGGGTTTCCAACCCGGTGATGCAAACGGACACGGTGGTGGTGAACGAGACGCACCGCGAGAAGGTGCAGCAGACGGTTCAGAAGGTGCGGATGCAGCGCGAGGCGGTGTGCGAGAAGGCGCGCGTGACCACCTGCCGGCCTGTGATGGAAATGGTCGAGGAGAAGTGCGTGGTGATGGTGTGCCGGCCGGTGACGAAGGAAGTGGTGGTGCGCGTGCCGCGCATGGTTCCGGTCACCGAGACCTACACGGTGTGCCGCATGGTCCCCGCGGGGAAGTAATCGCCACACGATTGCGCGGGACACGGGTTGTTGATTTCATCCGTTGTTTGGGTAACGGGTTGTTGAAAGCACCCGTTTTGGGACACGGATTGTTCAATTCACCCGGCGCCTTTGGTGTCGGATTGTTCATTTCACCCGGCGCCTTACGGCGCGCGGCTCATGTCGTTTGATTAAATCTTGAGCCGAGGGCCGTTAGGCCCCGGGTGCAATCAACAAACCAAACCCCAACCAAAACCCAACCAACGAACCCAACTCCCCCCTACCTCCTCGCGCGGGCGCTGCGGCCCTTGCCAGGCAGCCGGCTTTCCTCGAACGGCCGGCGCGTCTCCACCACCGGCCCGCGCGGCCGGCCGGTTCCCTTGTAGGGCAGCACCGGCACCCGCTTGCCCACGAGCCGTTCCACCGCCAAAAGCAGCTTGCGTTCCTCGGGCGCGCACAGCGACAGCGCCGCGCCCGAGGCGCCCGCCCGGCCGGTGCGCCCCACCCGGTGCACATAGGTTTCCGCGTCGAGCGGCATGTCGTGGTTCACGACATGGCTCACGCCGCTGACATCGATGCCGCGCGCCGCGATGTCGGTCGCCACCAGCACCCGCACGTACCCGCCCTTGAACGCCGCCAGAGCCCTATGCCGGATGTTCTGCCTCTTGTCGCCATGGATCGCCTCGGTGGCGAAACCCGCCCCCGCCAGGATCCGCGCCACGCGGTCGGCGCCGTGCTTGGTGCGCGTGAACACGATCGCCCGGTCGAGTTCCACCGACCTCAGGTACGCCACCAGCGCGTCGGCCTTCTCCTCGCGGGGCACCATCGACACCCGGTGGTCGATGATCTCCAGCGGCGTGCGCTCGGGCGCCGTGTCGATGCGCGCCGGATCCTTGAGGATCTTGCGCGCCAGTTGCTCGATGGGGCCGGGCATGGTGGCGGAAAACAGCAGGTTCTGCCGCTTTTCAGGCATGCGGTCCATGATGAAGTTCAAATTGGGCGCGAACCCCATGTCGAACATCATGTCCGCCTCGTCGAGCACGAGCGTTTCCACCTTCTCGAGGTTGATGAAACCCTGCTCCATGAGGTCGACCATGCGGCCGGGCGTGGCGACGAGGACATCCACCCCATGGCGCAGAGCCCGCACCTGGAGCGCCTGGTTCACCCCTCCGTAAACCGCGATAATTCGCAGCGTGGCGAATTTGGCATATTTGAGAAAGCTTTCGCACACCTGCACGGCGAGTTCGCGGGTGGGCACCATGACCACGGCGCGGATGCGCCTGCCGGCGCCCTTGGGCGGGTTTCCGCGGCCGGCGAGGCGGTGGATGATGGGCAGGGCGAACGCGGCGGTCTTGCCGGTGCCGGTTTGCGCCTGGGCGAGCACATCGCGGCCGTCGAGGACGGGAGGGATGGCCTGGGCTTGGACGGGGCTGGGGGTCTCGTAGCCGAGTTCGCCGATGGATCGGAGAACCAAGGGAGACAATGCGAAATCGCCGAAACCGCTCATGGAGGAGGTCCGTGGGTGAAAGTCGAGGAAAAAACCCAGGACCGAATGCGAAAGACCCGGGCCAAGACCCGAATTGAGGCGATTCAACCTGGCGAAAAGCCGAGTGCGCGCAGGGGCGACAAGACTACATTCCTAACTGTATCACTCTCGAGCCGTTCGGGCAAATCACCGGGCAAATCACCGTGCGAGCGCCATGAGCCGAGCGCCGGGCGACGCCAGGAGCCATGAGCCGAGCGCCGTTAGGCGCCGGGTCCTCCCGACCCGGTGGAAACTCACTGGCTCCAACCAAACCCGCCGACTCGCGTCGGCGGCTCGAATATCCATCAACACGCCGGGTCCTCCCAACCCTCCGAACCCCAGGAAACTAATTCGCTCCAACCAAACCCGCCGACTCGCGTCGGCGGCACTTCCAACATCAACGCCGGCGAGAGCGCGATCACCCTCACCGACTCCGACAACGACTTCTTGGACACCGTTAGCCTCACGGGTAACACTGCACAAATCACCGATAAGAACGACCTCACGCTCGGCACGCTGGCCATCGGGCAAGACCTCACGGTGAACTCCACCGGCATGCTCAACCTCGGGCAAGGCTCCGTCGGCGGCACTCTCACCGCCAACGGCAACAACATCACCCAGGACGGATCTCTCTCCATCACCGGCACCTCCTCCATCAACGCCGGCGCTGGAAACATCACCCTCGCCAACGGATCCAACAACTTCACGGGCACCGTTAGCCTCACGGGTGGAACCGTTCAGATCACTGGCACCAACGAGCTCACGCTCGGCATCCTTGCCGTCACGGGCAACCTCACCGCCACCTCCACCGGTGCCCTCAACCTTGGAGAAGGCTCCGTCGGCGGCACTCTCACCGCCAACAGCAACGGCGGGAACATCACCCAGGCCGGATCTCTCTCCATCACCGGCACCTCCGCCATCAACGCCAGCGCTGGAAACATCACCCTTACCGACTCCAACAACTTCACGGGTGCTGTGACGCTGACGGGCGGCGTGACGCAGGTCACCGACGCGAACGCGCTCACCGTGATCCTCGCGACCACAGGAGACGCCACCCTGATCGCCGGTGGCAACCTCACGGCCAGTGGATCGGTCTCAGGCGCCGGGGGCCTCCTCACCACAACCACCACCAACGGCGGTACCACAACCTTCGGCGCCACCACCGTCGCGGTCAATCTCTCCGTCACCAGCGCCGGTGCCGTCAGCCAAACGGGCGCGCTGACCGTCGGCGGCACCTCCTCCATCAACGCCGGCGCTGGAAACATCACCCTCGCCAACGGATCCAACAACTTCACGGGCACCGTTAGCCTCACGGGTGGAACCGTTCAGATCACTGACATCAACGACCTCGTGATGGCCTCGGGCAACATCAGCGGCACGCTCGGGGTGACCGCCGGCAACTCGATCACCGGAACTTCACCGCTGGTCGTGGCCGGCTCCGCGACCTTCGAATCGTTCGGATCGGACGATGTGTCGCTCACCGGAGCCAATGACTTCTCCTCCGTGGGTATCACCAACGCCGGGGATGTCACCATCAACGACATCAACAGTCTCATCCTCGCGGCAAGCACCCTGGCGGGTGACCTCGATGTCACCGCGTTCGGCGCCATCACCGATTCGGGCGCCATCTCGGCCCAGGGCAAGGCCGCGTTCAATTCCACAGGCATCGGCGAGATCAACCTCGACCAGCTCAATGTCATTGGCCTCATCACCGCCGACACCATCGTTGGCGACGCTACCCTGGTGAACGCCGTCGCGACCTCCTTCGGCGGATCGGTCGGCGGACTGTTCTCGGTGCGCGCCATCACCGGAGGTGTCACCGACGGCGGCCCGGTCATCACCACCAACGGCCTGGTGCTTCAGGCACCCGGCACCTCGCAAATCAGCCAGGCGCTCACCGGAACCGGCGGCCTCACCTTCAACGGCACCGGCACGCTCACGGTCGCCGGCACCAACACCTACACGGGCGACACCGTCATCACCTCGGGCGTGCTCACCCTCACCGGATCGCTGGCCACCAGCCATGTGCGCGCGCAGGGCGGCACGCTCCGGGGCAACGGCAACCTCGGCAACCTCAGCTCCTCCAGCGGCGGCACCGTCCGCCCGGGCAACAGCCCCGGAAGCTTCACCTCAAGCGGGCCCATCAGCATTGGCGCCAGCAGCACCTACACCGTGGAGATCAACGGCCTGAATCCGGTTTCCGGCTACAGCCAACTGGTGGCTCCGGGCGCCACCTTAGGAGGCATTCTCACGCTCACCACGGCGAATCCTGACTTCAATCCGCAAATTGGAACCCGCTTCACCATCATCGACAACAGCGGCCCCAACAAGGTTTCCGGCACCTTCGCCGGCCTGCCGGAGCGCGGGGTGGTGTTCAATGGCAATCAGGGATACACGATCACCTACAAGGGCGGCACCGGCAACAACGATGTCCAGCTCATCCGCACCCATGTCATACCAACGCCGACCGGCCCGGTCGTCACGCAACCTTTCAACCCCAATCCCGGGGTGACCGCCTCAGCCACCAATGGCACCCCGGCCCAGGTTCAGCTCAGCACCGTCAGCGGCGGCTTCAACGGCGGCGTCACCCGGCGCATCGTGCCGTTCCGCGGGTATACGGGCATGATCTCGGTGAACGCGCTCGACCGCACGGGCGACGGCGTCGCCGACTCGCTGCTGGTTTCCAAGGCCACGCCGGGCAACCTGTCCACCGTGATGGTGATCGACGCCGCCACGGGACGGGTCGCCATGCAGTTCAACGCCTTTGGTAACAAGTTCCTCGGCGGGGCCAGGGTGTCGTCGGGGCTCACCACGATCAACGGGGTGGCCCGCACCGTGATCACCGTCGCGGCCGGCCCAGGTTCGGCTCCCACCGTGAAAGTTTACGACGCCATCACAGGCTCCCTGGTGAAGTCGTTCAACGCCTTTGGAACCAACTACAGGTCCGGACTCGACATCGCCATGACCAGCCAGACGGCGACCCAGCCCGGGGTGCTCACCGTTGTTTCGCTGGTCAACTCCTTCGTGAGGGTGTTTGACCTGAACAACACGGCGGCGCCACTGGCCTCGTTCCAGGCGTTCACCCAGCAACCGATGCCCGCCACCAGCATTGCCGTGGGTGATGTCAACGGTGATGGCAATCGTGAGATCATCGTCGGCATTGGCAACCTCAACCGGCCCGCGGTGAGGGTCTTCAGCATGACCGGCCAGCGCCTGAGCCAGTTCACCCCCTACCCGCTGGAATACACGGGTGGCGTGACCATGGGTGTCAACGACTATGACCGCGACGGCGTGCTTGATATCGTCACCGTGGCCCAAAGCGTGGCTCGCGGCAGGGTGCGCATCTTCCGCGCCACGGGATCGCCCGTGCTTGGCAACTTCCGCCTGGCCTCGGTCCTTACCGTGGCCACGGCGGGTTCCAACGGCGCGATTGAAGATTAGCAACCCGCCTGACCTCCACCCTGATGAACCAGCTCGAGTGGCCGGGCGGCAACGCCCGGCCACTCGAGTTTCCGGCTCCCATTCCAATCAGGCTGGCGCCCCGTATCTTTCCCGAATTTTTTCCGACACGGTCCTGGCGGGTAGATAGCATCCCCGATGTGGAGCGCTCGATGGGCGCGCAGGGCGTCGGCCCGGCGGAGGCATGGTTGCGGTCGGCAACTTCGGGGGCCGGGGGGGCGATTACCGCCCGAGCGTGGCGGTCTGGGCGTGCAGCACATTCGCGCGGACATCGCCGCGGTATTCCGTGGTGCCCGTGAGCGTGACAGGCTGGTTCAGGAACGGGTCGAGGTTCAAGGGCGGCACCGGAACCACATAGCCAGCGATGCGGTTGTCCCGCTCCAGGATATAGGCCCGACGATTGTCGACGGTGCGCCCCGATTTGCGCAGCACCCCGCCGCTGTAGCCGCTCGTCGACATCAACTGGCCGGGCACCAGGGTTCCCGAAGGCATCACCGGCGGAGCCAGTTGCACCCCGGCACCCTGCCGAGGCGCGGGCAACACGCTCAGGCAGGGGCGCTCGGGCGGCGGCACGCGCATCCCCGGGTTCCTCAGCCCCTCGCGCAGCGCCATGGCCCGGTTGGCAGCTTGTGTCGCCATGTTCGGCTGGCTTTCGCCGAAATCCTGCGCGATGAGCGAATAGAGCCGAATCGCCTCAGTCCAGTTTCCCGAAAGCTCCGTGGAGACCGCCTCGTTCCAGCGGCCCAAAGGGTTCATGTTCGCGCTCGTGACCACCGCGGCGGCCGCGCCACCGGCGGTGACAGCGGCGGCGCCATCGATCGTGGCCCCACCGATCGCCTCGCGCCGCAGGTAGCGCCTTTCGGTTTCCGGAGGCTCGATCGGCAACCACTTCTGCTCGTCGTTGCCCACCACGGCGCCCACCGCCCTCACCTGGGTGCCGCGCTGCAGCGACGCGCTTTCCACCGAAGGCTTCACCCCCGAATCCGAGGAACTCCCCACCAGCACGCTCACCCGCGTTCCCTGCGGCGCCACCACCACCCAGTTGGGCAGCGTCGGCGTCACCTGCTGAAGATGGATGGCGTTCACCCAGCTGAACGACCCCGCCGGGGGACGAACCCCCAACCAACCATCGGTCCGCTCCTCCACCACCGTGACGGTCTCGCCACGGCGCAGCCTGTTGGTCGCATACAACTTGGCATCGGCGGAGGGCCCGGCGCGGAGTTCCGCCTCGGCGACCGCGATGGTGGCCGTGTAGCGAACCGCGTTCTGGGCGGGGCAAGTGCCCGCCATCAGGCAGGCGACCAGCATGGCTGTCATGCGAGGCTCCCCGATTCCGCTAATATCACCGTTCATTCATCGGCATCCAACCGTCGCCGGGTAACCGGGAAACGGGTTCGGACGCAAGCCGGAAGGAATAGGGAAGGGCCGCATGCAAGCGAAAGAACTGGCCAGGCTGATCGATCACGCCTTGCTCAAGCCGCTGCAAACCGAGTCGGAACTGCTGTCGGGATGCGCGCAAGCGGCAAAATGGGGCGTGTTTTCCGTGTGCGTGCGCCCCTGCGAGGTGGCCCGGGCCACGCGGGAACTCAACGGAACCGTCGTTTCAGTCGGAACGGTGATCGGTTTTCCCCAAGGCGGGCATCATCCGGGCATCAAGCGGGCGGAGGCGGTTCAGGCATTGGCCGATGGTGCTGTGGAACTAGATATGGTGGCTAATTTGGGAAAAATAAGGGAAAGGGCATGGAATAACCTTCTGGACGAAGTCGCACCCATCCTTGAACTCACCCGGGGTCGGGGCCGGTTGCTCAAGGTGATCCTGGAAACCGCCATGCTTTCAGACGAGGAAAAAATCGGGGCATGCGAGGCGCTGGGGCGTCTGGGCGTGGATTTTGTGAAAACTTCCACCGGATACGGGGACGGGGGGGCCACGGTGGCCGATGTCGGGCTGTTGAGGCGGGCGAGTCCGCCGAAGGTGGGTGTGAAGGCTTCGGGCGGGATCCGGACATTGGAACAGGCCATGGCCATGATCGAAGCGGGCGCCACACGCCTTGGAACCGCTTCAACCGGAACCTTGCTCGCTTCCGCTGGAGCCGGAACATCCTGATCTGTCTGGCGAACCGGTAATCCGTCAGTAGCATGAAGTGGATTCAGGCCGCGGTTGTGGCGACCGGGTGGTCTCCATCATTTTGTGCGCCCTTGAAACACCTTCAGCCGTGTTCATGCAGCCATCGTTCGCCCAAGCCCTGAACCAGTTGGCCCGCCCGCTGTGCGTGCTTCCGGGAGGCCATGCCTGGAGGTTTGATGACGAGGCCGGGCCGGAGGGTCGCGGCTCGTCCCTGAGTGTCCCGGCCATCCTGCCGGGCGACCTGGGAAATGCCGGTTTCCGTCGCGACCACGGCCTGAAAATGGCCTACGCGGCCGGATCGATGGCGCATGGCATCGCGTCAGAATCGCTGGTGGAGGCGGCCGCGCGCGCCGGTTGCCTCGGCTTTTACGGCGCCGCGGGCCAGTCTCCCGAGGCGGTTGACCGGGCGCTGGCGCGCCTCAAGGGCACGCTCGGCCAAGGCTCATGGGGATGCAACCTGCTGCACGCCCCCGCCGACCCCGCCACCGAAATGGCGCACGCCGACGCGATCCTCAGGCACGGCGTGGCCCGCGTCGAGGCTTCGGCGTACCTCGATGTGACCTTGCCCCTGGTGAAATACCGCCTCGCGGGGCTCAGGGCCGACGGACAGGGGCGGCCGGTCGCCGCCTGCCAGGTGATCGCGAAGGTTTCCCGCGTGGAGGTGGCCAGGAAGTTCCTGAGCCCGGCGCCGGCCCGCCTGGTTGGGGAACTGCAGAAAAGCGGATTCATCAACGAAGGGCAGGCGCAGTTGGCCGCCCGGCTGCCGCTTGCCGATGACATCACCGCCGAGGCCGATTCCGGCGGCCACACCGACAACCGCCCGGCGCTGACCCTGTTCCCCAGCATCGTGGCGCTCCGCGACCGGATGGTGGCGGAGCACCGTTACGAGAAATCCCCGCGGGTGGGCCTCGCCGGCGGCATCGCCACGCCGCAGGCGGTGGCCGCGGCGTTCTCCATGGGAGCCGCCTATGTGATGGCCGGCACCATCCACCAGGCCTGCGTGGAGTCGGGAACATCGGAGGCGGTTCGCGCGATGCTGGCGCAGGCCGAGCAGGCCGACTGCGCGATGGCCCCGGCGGCGGACATGTTCGAGATGGGCGTCAAGGTGCAGGTGCTCAAGCGCGGCACCATGTTCGCCATGCGGGCCCAGAAACTCTACGATTGGTATCGCCAATACGAAGGCATCGGCGCCATGCCCGCGCACGAGAGGCAGCAGCTTGAGGGCCAGATCCTCGGCAAGCCGTTCGACTCGGTTTGGGCCGACTGCGAGTCGTTCTTCTCGAGGCGCGACCCGGCGCAACTGGCGCGCGCCGCCGCCGACGCCCGCCACAAGATGGCGCTGGTGTTCCGGTGGTACCTGTCGCAGGCCTCGCGCTGGGCGACGGCCGGCCTGGAATCGCGCCGGACCGATTTCCAGGTGTGGTGCGGCCCGGGCATGGGCGCGTTCAACGAGTGGACGCGCGGCACCTTCCTCGCCGAGCCCTCGCGGCGGACGCTGTACGCCGTCTCCCTGAACCTGATGTACGGCGCCGCCGTGATCAAGCGGGCGGAAATCGCGTCGCTTTGCGGCGCCGGGCCCGACCTGTCGCCGCGCGTGGAACCACTCGAGACCCGCGAGATCGAAAGGCGCTGTTGTCCCCCCCTGGGCGCGAGGGCCACGGCGTGAGCCAGCGCGACCCGTTCACGCCCCTGGCGATCACCGGCCTGGGGTGCCTCTTCCCCGGCAAGCCGGGCACCCGCGGATTCTGGAACACGGTCCTGCAGGGCATCGACCAGATCCGCGACATTCCCGCCGACCGCTGGAAGCCGTCGGACCATTTCGATCCGGATCCGTCGCGCCGCGACATGGTGTACGCCGCGCGCGGCGCCTTCCTGTCCCCGGTGCCGTTCTCCCCCGCCGAGTACGGGGTGACACCCGCCAGCCTCGAGGCCACCGACACGGCCCAGCTTTTGGGCCTGCATGTGGCCAGGCAGGCGCTTCTCGACGCCGGATACGCCGCCCTTCCCCGCGACCCGGGCAAGCCCCTGCCGCGCGACCGCGCCTCGGTGATCGTGGGCGTCACGAGCGCGCTTGAGCTTCTCATCCCGCTGGGGGCCCGCCTCGACCATCCCCGTTGGCGCCGGGCCATGCGCGAGGCCGGCATTCCCGAGGACAGGATCAACGACGCCCTGGCCCGCATCGCCTCCACCTATCCGGAATGGACCGAGGACTCGTTCCCCGGCCTCCTGGGCAATGTCGTCGCCGGGCGCATCGCCAGCCGGTTCGACCTCCACGGAACCAACTGCGTCGTCGACGCCGCGTGCGCCAGCAGCCTCGCGGCGGTTCACCAGGCGGCGATGGAACTCCAGTCGGGCCGCGCCGACATCGTGGTGACCGGCGGCATCGACACCTTCACCGATGTGTTCATGTACGCCTGCTTCAGCAAGACGCCGGCGCTCTCCAGGCGGGGCGAGGCGAGGCCGTTCGCCGCCGACGCCGACGGCACCATCCTGGGCGAGGGGCTGGGCCTCGTGGTGCTCAAACGGTTGCCGGACGCCCTGCGCGACGGCGACGCCGTTCACGCGGTCATCAAGGGACTGGGAACATCAAGCGACGGACGGGGCCAGGCGATCTACGCCCCCGCGAAGGAAGGCCAGGCCCGCGCGATGAGGCGCGCCTGGGCCCAGGCGGGCGTGGGCGCCGGCGACATCGGCCTCGTGGAGGCGCACGGCACGGGCACCAAGGCGGGCGACGGCGTGGAGCTGTCGGCCCTGTTCGACCTCTTCGGCAAGTCGGGCCGCGATGGACCGTGGTGCGCCCTCGGATCCGTCAAGTCGCAGATCGGGCACGCCAAGGGCGCCGCGGGCGCCGCGGGCCTCGTCAAGGCCGCCTTGGCGCTGCGCCACCGGGTGCTGCCGCCCACCCTCAAGACGGAAAGCGAAAGGGCCGAGTTCGCCGCGGCCGACTCGCCATTCTTCCTGCCCCGCAAGGCCCGCCATTGGCCGGCGCCGGCGGGCGGGCGCCCGCGACGCGCCGCCGTCAGCGCCTTCGGCTTCGGCGGCAGCAACTTCCACGCGGTGCTCGAGGAGCACGGCTCGCCGGCTTCGCCCGCGTGGGACGGGTCGGTGGAGATCCTCGCATGGGGCGCCGCCGACTGGGCGGGCATCGAGTCGTCCATCGACGAAATCCCCGACCCGCGGGGTCCCCTGTTCCCGCCCTTCGCCAGGCGGTGCCGGGAATCGTTCGACCCGTCGTCGCCGGTCCGTCTGGCCGTGGCCTGGGCCGATGGCGACCGCGACGCCCTGCTGGCGGCCTGCCGCGACGCGATCGCCGCCGCCCGGGAAGGCCGGGCCGCCCAAGGGCCGGCGCGCGCCGGCATGGGACCGGCCCCGCGGCGCCCGGTTCTGCTGTTTCCAGGGCAAGGCTCGCAAAAGGCCGGAATGTTCCGTGAACTCGCGTGCGTCTTCCCGGAGGTGGCCGCGGAACTTGACGCCGCCGCCGCGGCCATGGCCGCCCGCTTCCCCGAAATGCCGGCACTCGACAGGATCGTCGATCCGGTGAGCGCCCCGGCCCCCGACACCCTGTCCACGGACACCCGTGCCTGCCAGGCCGCCCTCGCGGCGACCGGCCTCGGCGCGGCAAGGCTCCTCGAACGGTTCGGCATCGGGGCCTGGGCCGCCTGCGGCCACAGCCTCGGCGAACTCCCCGCCCTGGCCTGGGCGGGCAGGTTGCCCGCCGAGTCGATGCACCACCTGGTGGCGGTGCGCTCGGGCGCCATGCGCGACGCCGGCCAGTCGTTCGCCGGGGCCATGGCGGCGGTGCTGGCGCCCCGCGACCGCGTGGTCGCGCTGCTCGCCTCCGATCCGTCGCTCGCCGAGGTGGTGCCGGCCAACCACAACGGCCCCGAGCAGGTGGTGATTTCAGGCCCCGCCCCGGCGATCGACGCCGCGGCGCGGTTGATTGAGTCGTCGGGCCATCGCGTGGTGAGACTCGAGGTCGCCGGAGCCTTCCATCATCCGCGCCTGGCGCCGGCGAGCGACCTGCTGGCCCGGCACCTGGCCACCGAACCCCTCGGGCCCGCCGCGGGCCGCGTGGTGCTTTCCGGCTTCTCGGGCGCGCCGCATCCCGCCGACCCCGCCCTCGCCGCCAGCCAACTGGCGCGCCAACTCAGCAGCGAGATCCGGTTTGTCTCCTGCCTGCGATGGCTGCTGGACAACGGCGCCGACCTGTTCATCGAATCCGGTCCGGGCAAGGTCCTCTCGGGGCTTGCCGCCAGGCTGGGCGACAAGCCCGCCGTGCCCATCGACCCCGACCCCGACCAACCGGGAGGCCTGCCGCGCCTGGCCCGGGCGCTGGCCCACCTGGCCGCCCTGGGTGTTCCGGTGAGGCTGTCGGCATGGGAATCACCGCCGGAAGACCCGCCCGCGCCGACGCCCATGACGGTACCGCTGTCGGGGGCCAACCACATGAAGCCCCGGCCGGCGGTGGCGCCCCTGCCGCCCCTCGCGGCCAACCCGGCACCGATCGCCGCTCCGGCCCCGTCCGCCGCGACGCGACAACCGACCAAAGTCCGCTCCGAGGTACCAAGCGCGATGTCCGCTTCCCAACCCTCCCCCGGCAACGCGGGATTGGCCCGCGAGGCCATGGCCCTGCTGGCGCGCATGCATGAGGACAACGCCCGGCTTCACCGGCAGTTCCTCGAGACGCAGGAATCGGCGCAACGGGCGCTGATGGCCCTCGTCGAGGGCCGCCCGGCGGAATACCAACCGGCGGCCGCGCCTGCCCCCGTTGCCGCCGCGCCCGTCGCCTACGCGCCCCCTCCCGCCCCGTCGGCCCCCGTCGCGGCGGTGGCCCCCTCCCCCGCGCCGCGTGTTCCCTCGCCAGTTCCCGCCGCCGCCCCGGCGCGGGCGGCCTCGCCCGTCGCTCCGGCGCCCGAGCGCGCCCCGGGCGGCCGTGATGTCTTATCCATCTTGCGATCGGTGATATCTGAAAAAACGGGCTACCCCGTCGAGGCGCTCGGCGAGGACCTCGCGCTGGACGCCGACCTCGGCATCGACTCCATCAAGCGCGTTGAAATCCTCGCCGGGGTCTCCGAAAAACTTCCCGACGCTCCAGCCGTCACCCCCGACCTCATGGGAACCCTCCGGACCCTCAGGCAACTCGCCCGGCACCTCTCGGGTTCCGCTCCGGTCGCGGCGGCCTCGCCCCAAGTCTTTGCGCCGACGGTTTCCCCGGCGCCGGGCAGGTCGGCCGACTCCGCGCTCGCCACCCTGAGGTCCGTGGTCGCCGAGAAAACCGGCTACCCCGTCGAGGCGCTTGGCGAGGACCTCGCGCTGGACGCCGACCTCGGCATCGACTCCATTAAGCGCGTTGAAATCCTCGCCGGGGTCTCCGAAAAACTTCCCGACGCCCCGGCAGTCACCCCCGACCTCATGGGAACCCTCCGGACCCTCAGGCAACTCGCCCAGCACCTCTCGGGCCCGCAGGCCCCGCAAACTCCGGCCACCCCGGAAAAAAAAACGACATTGGAGCGCCACGAGCTGATTTTCGAGCCCTGGACGCCCGTCCCGGGGCCGCTCCTGCTCCCTCCGGGCTCGCGGGTTCTGCTGGCCGGTGACCAGTCCGAACTGGCCCGGGAACTGGAACTGACCTGCCGGTGGCGGGTCGACATGCTCACCGATCCCGGCCAGTTGACCGGATCGTTCGATGGACTGGTGCTGGCGCCGGGCCCGATGCCCGCCGCCGCGCTCGCCTGGGAAACCACCCGGTGGCTGCAGGCGGCGCGCGCCGGCCTTTCCGAAGCGGCCCGAAAGGGCATGGCCCTGCTTGCCGGAGTGGTGGAGATCGACGGGGCCTGGGGCGGCGCCGGCGGCAACATGGCCGAACGGGGACTGATCTCCGGCGCCCTGAAAACGGCGGCCCGCGAATGGCCCGGTGTGGCGGTGAGGCTGGTTGATCGCGGGCCCGGCGTCAACGCTTCGGTGGTCGCGGAGGTCCTTGGCCGAGCCGACGCCCCCGTTGAAATCGGACTCGGCGCCGGCGGCTTTGTCGCGGCCACGCTGAGAAACAATGGCGAGCCGCCAGCGGGGCGCTGGCCCTTGAATCCGGGCGACACGGTCGTGGTGACGGGCGGCGGACGCGGCGTGACCACCGAGGTGGCCGTCGGCATGGCGCGCGTGATGCCGCTCCGGTTCATCCTGCTGGGCCGCACGCCGATCGACACGGGGTCGGCGGAGTTGGCCCCGCTTACCGATGAGCCGTCGCTGGTGCGGGCGTTTCTGGCGATGGGGCTGGCCCTGCCGTCGGCGCGGACGCGCGCGGCGCGCCTGCTGGCCTCGCGCGAGGTGGAGCGCACGCTTGCCCGGCTGAGGGAAGCCGGATCATCCGCCGAATATGTCGCCGCCGATGTGACCGATCCCGCGTCGCTGTCGTCGGCCCTGGCGCCCCGGCTGGGGGCGGACAAGCCCGCCCGCGCCATCGTCCATGGCGCCGGCGTGCTCGCCGATGGCCGGATCGAATCGAAGACGGCCGCCGAGGTGGCCCGCGTCTGGAACACCAAGGTCGCCGGGCTTGAAAATCTCCTGCGGGTGATTCCCGTTTCCGGACTTTCAGCCATCGCGCTGTTCGGCTCGATCACGGGGCGGCTTGGCCGCGCCGGGCAACTCGACTACGCGATGGCGAACGCCGCCCTGGCCTGCGTGGGCCGGGCGCTGGCGCACCGGCATCCCGGATGCCGCGTGGTCACCATCGACTGGGGCCCGTGGCGCGGCGGCATGGTGGATTCGGCCCTGGCCCGCCTGTTCGACTCCGAGGGCGTGGGCCTTATCGAGCCCGGGGCCGGCGGGGCGTTCCTCGCCGCGGAGCTTGCCCTCGACGGCCCGCCCGAGGTGCTGGTGGTGGCCGCGGGTTCGCGGCTGCCCGATGTCCAGCCGGCCGGGCCCGCGCCGGCGCGCGCGAGGCCCGAATGGTCGCGGACATTGGCGATGTCCACCCACGCCTTCCTCGAGGGCCATGTGCTCGACGGCCGGGCGGTTCTTCCCTTTGCCGTCGCCCTGGAATGGATGGCGCACACGGCGCTGCTGGCCAGGCCGGGCCAGGCCGTCGCCACGGTCGCCGATGTCCAGGTGCTCAAGGGGATCGTGCTGGCCGGGGGTGAATCGGCGGCCATCGAGGCCGTCAGCCGGGGAAGTTCCGACGACCATGTCGATGTGGCCCTGCGCTGCCCTTCCGACCGCGCCGGGCTCGACCGCTACCGCGCCTCCTTCGCGATGGGCGAACCCGGAAGCGACCACCGCGGCCTGCTGGAATGGCCGGCGGGCCAGTCCCTCGCCGCTGAAGACCTGTATCCGTCGAGGCTGTTCCACGGCACGCAGTGGAGGGTGATCGAGTCCATCGAGGCCGCCGGCCCGGCCGGGATGGTGGCCAGGCTGCTGCCCGCGCCAAGTCCGGCCAGGATGATGGAGAATCCGCTCAGGGGACGATGGATCATCGACCCGTGGGCCCTGGACGGCCTGTTCCAGGCCGCGATCATCTGCGCGCAGGAGCGAGGCCACGCCGGATGCCTGCCTTCGCGGCTGGGAAGGCTCGAGCTTTTCGGCCGGTTTCCCGCCGAGGGCTGCCGCCTGGTGATGCGCGTGACCCGCTCGACCGACCACGCGCTCGTGGCCGATGCCGAATTCCTCGACGGTTCGGGGAACGCCTCGGCGCGCGTGAGCGGCCTGGAATGCACCATCGACGCGTCGCTGGCCCGGGCATTCCGCCACACCACACTCCGCGCCGCCGGCGCGACCTGAGATCCCCCCGATGGCCCCGGCACGGCAGGAACCCGTCGCGATCGTCGGCATGGGGGGATGGTTCCCCCCCGGCGTCGACGCCCACGGCCTGTGGCGGATGGTGCTGGCCCGGGAATCGGCCAGCGGCCCGGTTCCAGCGTCCCGATGGGGCGCCGATCCGGAATCGCTCCGCGACCCGTCCGGCGCCCGGGCCGACAGCGTGCTGTCGACGCGGGCCTGCCTGTTGGCCGAACTTCCCGAAGGGCCGGGTGATCCCGGCCGCGCCTTGGCCGCGCGCGCCGGCGCCATGGCGCTCAGTGGCCTGTCGCTGCCCGCTCCGGCCCGGATTGGCGTGGTGCTGGGCCACATCGCCCTGCCGACGAAAACCTCGATGGCGCGTGAAAGGCGCGAAGCCTCCGCGGGCTTGGAAGCCCTCGGGGCCGTTGTCCGCGACGCGGGCGACCCGCGCGACGACGCCGTGAACCCCGCGTTCGCCCCGGCGCGGGCCCTGGCAGCGTCGGTGGGGGCCCGGGGCGCCTGCCTCACCCTCGACGCGGCCTGCGCCAGCACCTACTACGCCCTGGCCCTGGGCATGGGCGAGCTGGCTCGTGGCCGCGCCGACCTCGTGCTGGCCGGTGGCGTCTCCTGCCCGGATCCGCTCTACACCCAAACAGGTTTCTCCCGGCTGAGGGCCCTCTCGCCCTCGGGACGCTGCTCGCCGTTCGACGGCCGCGCCGACGGCCTGGTGGTGGGCGAGGGGGCCGGGGTGTTCGCGCTGAGGCGCCTGTCCGACGCGGTGGCCCGGGGCGAGAAAATCCTCGGCGTCATCGTCGCGGCGGGCCTGTCGAACGATCCTGCGGGCCACCTGCTCACGCCCTCCTCCGCCGGACAAACCGACGCCATGCGCCGGGCCCACGCCCGGGCGGGCTGGTCGCCAGACATGATCGACTATGTGGAGTGCCACGCTCCCGGAACTCCGCTTGGCGACCGGGTCGAGTTCGCCAGCCTCAAGGAGGTGTGGTCCGGGGCGCCGGCCGGGGCCTGCGTCCTGGGCTCGGTGAAGGCGAATGTCGGCCACATGCTCACCGCCGCGGGAGCGCCGGCCCTGGCCAAGGTCCTCATGGCGGTTTCCGAGGGCGTCTTGCCCCCGGCCACGGGCTTCGAGTCGGCCGCCCCGGGAATCCCGCTTGAGGGAAGCGCATTCCGGCTGCCAACGGCGCCGGAGGAATGGCGCCGGAGGGGGCCGGGGGTTCCGAGGCGGGCGGCGCTGAGCGGCTTCGGGTTCGGGGGCGTCAACGCCCACCTGCTCGTGGAGGAGCATCTGTCAGGCGGCGTGGCCGTCGCCTTCGACCGTGTCTCGCCTCCTACGCTCGCCGTTTTGGGAAAGGAAAGGCTTGTCGCGGGTGATTCGCTTCCCGAGGCGTTCCACCAGTCGATTCCACCCACCGAGCTTGAGGGAATGCTTCCGCAGCAGGCCGTGGCCTGGCAAGCGGCGTCCCGCCTGCTGGCGCGCCTTGAAGCCTCGGGGCCGCTGCCCGAAAGGACCGGCGTGTACCTGGGCGCGGGCCTCGATCCAAGGGCCAGCCGTTTCCACCTTCGCCACCTCGTGCCGCCGCCCGCCGACCGCGACCACGCCCACCCGCCACTGGACGCCGAGCGTACGCTCGGGGCGCTGGTGAGCCTGGCGCCAAGCCGGATCTCGAGGGAGTTCCGCCTCACCGGGCCGTCGATCACCATCTCGGCGGGTCCGCTTTCGGGAGTCGCGGCGCTGCAGGCGGCTGTCGACGCGCTAGAAGGTGGCGAGGTCGACCTAGCGCTTGTCGGTGCCGTGGAGGCCGATGAATCCCACGGACCGCCGCGCGCCGTGGCGATGGCCGTGGCGGGGTTGCAGGCCGCGGCCAAGGCCGGCCGGTCGCTCGTCGCCATCCTCAAGGGGGTGGCGTGCGAGGGTGGCCCCGACCCTTCCGGCGCCCAGGTTTGCCAGGCGGTGGAATCGGCGCTGGCGCCCTGCGAGACGCATCCGGGCACGGTGCAGGCCTGGCTGGTCGCCGACGGTCCCGAGATCGAACAGGCCCTCGTGGAACTCCTGGCTCCGCGGACGCGGCGCGACGGGGTGGCGACGGCCCGCCGAAAAATCGCGACCGGGGTGCCCGACCACGCCGCCGGCCTCGAGTGCGTGGTGGAAATCATCGGCTGCCTCGAGTCGAACCGGCTTCCCGCGGGCGGCCCCCCCGGAATCCGCCCCTCGCCGCTGGCCGACCCCGGCGACGGCGACGCCTGGCTCAGGACCTCCCCGATGGAACCCCGCACCGGCGGCGCCTGCCTGATGGACAGGCACGCCGGTTGCGCGGCCGTGCTGGTGGAAGAATCGTCGGCGGCCCCGACACCCGCGGAAGCCCCCGGGTTGCCGTTGCGGGCTTTCGAGGCGGATGGCGCCGACGAACTGGCGGCCCTCTTGGAAGCCTCGGATGGATCGGGCCCGGGACGCGGCGCGGCAAACCCCGCGGCGAGACTGGGACTGGCCCTGGTGCCTCGGCCGGGGGAATCGGTTTCCGAACTGCGCCGCGCCGTCGCGGCTTATGTGAGGCAGGGTGGAGCCGAATCCCTCGCGACGCTTTCGGCCCGGTTCGAGGGCCGCGCCTTTTCCTCGCCCGAACCCCTCGGTGGGCGGATCGCCCTGGTTTTTCCCGGTTCGGGAAGCGCCTTCGCCGGCATGGGACGGGCCCTGGCCAGGGCTTTTCCCGCCATCGCCGCGGAGGACCTCGACCTGGAAATTGTCAGGCCCGACATCTTCTGGCGCGGTTCGCCCGACGCCGTCGCGGGGGCGACGCCATGCCAGAAAATCCTCGCCCAGGTCGGGCTTGGCAGGCTCACGGCCCGGGTGCTCGACCGGCTGGGCGTGCCGTGGTCGGCCACCCTGGGCTACAGCCTCGGCGAATCGACACAACTCGTGGCCGCCGACATCTGGCCCGACCTGGAGGGCCTCAGGCAGGACCTGCTCCTTTCCAGCCTGTTCACCCACGACCTCGTCGAGCCATGGCGCGCCGCGCGCATCCATTTCCGGCTGAGGCCCGATGACGATTTCCGCTGGGCCAACGCCCTGCTGCTCACCGACGCCTCGGAGGCGCTGCGATCGCTGGCCGGGCAGGACAGGGTTTTCCTGCTGGCCTCGCTCGCGCCGGGCGAGTGCGTCGTGGGAGGGGAGGTGCGGGCCCTGGCCGCCTGGCTGGCCCCCTTCATCGGGCGCTTCACGCCGCTGGCCGACTCGACGGCGGGTCATTGCTCCGCGGCGCGTCCGTGCGCCGACGCCTACCGCCAACTGCACCACCGTCACGGACAAAAACGCCCCGGAGTGGATGTCTATTTCACCGCCACGGGCCGCTCGGAACCCCATAATCCCGCGGGGCTGGCGGACGCCCTGACCCGGGGAATCCTCGAGCCGCTCGACCTGCCCAGGGTCGTCAACCGGATGCATGACGAGGGCGCCCGATTGTTCCTCGAGGCCGGGCCCGGCACCGGGATGTCGCGGTGGATCGGCAAGACCCTCGCCGGAAAACCCCACGCGACCGCGGCGATCCATCCGCCCGGACGCGACGACCTCGCTCCGCTGGCCCAGGCCCTGGCCCTGCTCGTGGCTCACCGGTGTGGCTGGACATGGCCGGGCACGCCCGAACCCGGGGCCGCTCCCCCGCCGCGCCGCCATGCCGCCGGCCCGAGGCCCGCTCCGTTGTTCGCGGGCCGAAGGCGCCAGGCGGCGCCCGCGCCGGAACCGGCCCGGCCCGTTTCAACACCGGCCCCTCGGCCCGTCCCGGTTTCAACACCGGCCACTCGGCCCGTCGCGGCGGAATCCGCACCCGCCGTCGCGCAAGGAGAGCCCGCGGCAGCATGGGACCGCTGGCCCGAGGCGATGGCCGCCACCCGGGAGGCCCATGGCGCCTGGCTCGAGGCCCACGCCGGCGCCCTCGACCGGCTTTCAAGGCTGGGCGCCCTCGCGGCCCGTCAGCCGGAACCGGATGCCCCCGGCGCGGTCATGGCGACCATGGAAGCCGGGGCCCTTCCCGATGTCCGCCGCTCGATGACCTGGGAGCAGTGCGTCAGCTTCGCCCGCGGAAGCGTGGCCCATGCCATGGGATCGCGGTTCGCGCCGGTGGACGGCTACCCTTCCCGCGTCCGCCTGCCCGATGAGCCGTTGCTGCTTGTTCACCGCGTGACCCGGATCGAGGGCGAGCCTTGCTCGATGAGCCATGGCCGGGTGGTCACCGAGCATGATGTGAGGGAAGGCGCCTGGTACCTCGACCAGGGGGCCATCCCGCTGGCCGTGTCGGTCGAGGCCGGGCAGGCCGACATGCTGCTGGCCGGATGGCTGGGCATCGACTTCAAGACGCGGGGCCTGGCCTATTACCGCCTTCTCGACGCTGAAATCACCTTTCATGACCGGCGGCCGGGGCCGGGATCCACCATCGTCTACGACATCAGCGTCGACAAGTTCTTCCGCCACGGCGAAACCCACCTGTTCCGCTTCCGGTACGACGCCACCGTGGACGGCAAGCCGCTCCTGTCGATGCGGGAAGGCTGCGCCGGCTTCTTCACGCCGGCGGAACTGGCCGGCGGCAAGGGCCTCGTGATGCCGGCGACCAAGTCCGTCGACGCCTCGCTGGCGCCACCGGTGCCGGCGCCGCCGGGCGCCGGTTCGCTCGACGCGCGGCAGGTCGCGGCGCTCCGCGCGGGCGACTTCGCCGGGGCCTTCGGCGCCGCCTTCGCGAACCTGCCCCCGCTCCGCGCCCCCCGCTTGCCCGGCGGACGCCTCGCCCTGCTCGACACGGTTCCGGCCATCGACCCGGCCGGCGGGGCCCACGGCCTCGGTTTCATCGCCGCGGAACTCGCCATCAGCGCCGACGATTGGCACATGGTCTGCCACTTCGTCGATGACAGGGTGATGCCCGGCACGCTCATGTACGAGGCGTGCGCCCAGACGCTCCGGCTGCTCATGTGGCGATGGGGCTGGCTCGGCGAGGAAGGCTCGTGGACGGCGGAACCGACTCCCGGGATCACCAGCCGGCTGCGCTGCCGGGGCCAGGTGGTGCCCGGCTGCCGCGTGCTCCGTTACGAGATCACCGTGACGGGCCGCTCCCTCGAGCCGGCCCCCTCCGCGCTGGCCGACTCCATCCTGCTGATTGACGGAAAGCCGATCGTCTCTGTGGAGAACCTCGCGGTCACATTCAACGGATTATCGGGGTCCGCGATAAGCGCCCTGTGGCGCGCCGGCGACGCCGCCCCGCCCGGCCCCGCCGCGACCTACTCCCGCGGGCGGATCCTCGCCTACTGCGTCGGCAAGCCTTCCGAGGCGTTCGGCGAACCTTACCGGATCTTCGATTCCGGCCGCGTCATCGCCAGGCTGCCCGGCCCGCCTTTCCTGTTCCTCGACCGCATCGAGGCGGTGAAGGCCGAACCGTGGAAGCTGCTCCCGGGCGCCAGGGCCCGCGGAGCCTACGATGTTCCCGCCGATCCCTGGTACATCGCCGAGTCGGGCCAGCCGGAGGTGCCGTTCGCCGTGCTGCTTGAGGCGGCGCTGCAGGTGTGCGGCTGGCTCGCGGCGCACGGCGGCGCCGCCCTGCTCTCACCGGTGGATGTGTCGTTCCGCAACCTCGGCGGCTCGGCGGTCCGCCACCGCCGCGTCGTTCCCGGCCGCGGCACCCTCGCCACCACCGTGACGCAGACCAAGGTCTCGCGCTCCGCCGGGATGATCATCCTTGAGTACGACCTCGACACCCGCCTCGATGGCGAACCGGTCTATTCGGGCCAGACCTCGTTCGGATTCTTCCCCAAGGAGGCGCTGGCGCGGCAGGTCGGCCTCTCCGACGCCAAGCCCTGGAAGCCCGCGCCGGCGGAGGCTCCCGTTTTCACCCCGGTTCCCGAGGGGCCGGGACTTCCCCGCGACCGCTGGCGCATGCTCGACACCTACGCCTGGCTTCCCGCCGGCGGGCCCGAAGGCCTCGGCTGGCTCGAGGGCAGGGTCGAGGTCGATCCAGAGGCGTGGTTCTTCAAGGCGCATTTCTACCAGGACCCGGTCTGGCCCGGTTCATTGGGGCTCGAGGCGTTCCTGCAGTTGGTGTGGTACGACTGCCTGCGCCGCTGGGGGCCCGGCACGGGCGACCTCGTCGACGGTTCCCCGCATCGGTGGGTCTACCGAGGGCAGGTGACCCCCGGAATCCGCCATGTGACGGTTTCCGCGGAAATCACCGGCCGCGATGAATCGGCCCGGGAAGTGGAGGCGCGTGGCTGGCTCGTGGTGGGCGACAAGGTGATCTACGGCATGGAAAGGTTCCGCCTCCGCTGGAAACCGATTGTGGCCGAACCCGCCGCCATGCGTTAAATTGTTTCTATGGTTGAATTTGGCGGCAAGATGATGGTTCCCCGCTACGACCGGGTGCGCCTTGAGTCGTTTTCATGCGCCCTGGCTCCCGTCGTGGTTTCCAGCGAGGAACTGGACGAGCGGCTGGAACCGGCGCTCAAGTCGCTGCGCGTGCCGCGCGGCCAGCTTGAGGCGATGACGGGCATCCGGGAGAGGCGCTGGTGGGAACCGGGCGCGCCCCTGGCGGAAAGCGCGGCCCGGGCGGCGCGCATGGCGCTCGAGCGCGCCGGCCGCGATCCCGCCGAGATCGACGCCGTCCTCTTCACTTCCGTCTGCCGCGAGCATTTCGAACCGGCCACCGCCTGCCGTGTCGCCGACCTGCTGGGCGCCCGCCATGCCGGCTGGGTTCACGACATCTCCAACGCCTGCCTGGGCGTCCTCACCGGCATCATCGACCTCGCCAACCGGATCGAACTGGGCCAGATCCGCTCGGGGGTGGTGGTCGCCTGCGAGTCGGCGCGCGAGATCACCGAGCGCGCCATCTCCCACCTGCTGGCCTGCCCCACGATGGAAAACTACCGGGAGACCCTGGCCACGCTCACCGGCGGGTCGGGCGCCGCGGCGGTCGTGGTGGGTGAGGGGCGGGGCCGCGGCATCGGCGCCAGGCTGCACGGCGGCGTGAGCCAGTCGGACACCCGGTTCCACTCCCTGTGCCGTTGGGGCCTGGCCGACACGCTCACCGGCTCGCCTCTGGTCCACCTCGCCTCGGGCCTGGGGCCCGTGGTGCAGACCATGGCCACCGACTCCGTCGCCGTCCTCCGCCACGGCCTCGAGCTGGGCAAGCGCACTTGGGAGGCGTTCCTGCAGGCCATGGGCATGATGCCGCGCGACTTCGACCAGGTGGTCTGCCACCAGGTGGGCGCGCCGCACCGCGACGCCATGCTGGCCTCGTTCGGGCTGTCGAGCCACCAAGTCTACTCAACCTATCCGTTTTTAGGCAACATGGGCACCGCGGCGCTCCCGGCCACCGTCGCCCTGGCCGACGAGAGGCGGCTGCTCGCCCCCGGCAGGCGCGTCGGCCTCCTGGGAATCGGCAGCGGCCTCAACTGCCTCATGCTTGGTGCGACATGGTGACGGCGCCGGTGCCGGCCCGCGCCGCGCGGGTCCTCTCCCGCCTGGCGCCCGGCTCGTTCCCCTTCCGCGGCAGGTGGCTCGCACTCGCCTCGGGCTCCCGGATGCACCATGTCGACGAGGGCTCCGGCCCGCCCGTCGTCCTCGTGCATGGCAACCCGTCCTGGTCGTTCCTCTTCCGGGGCGTCATTCCGGCGCTCGCCGGGGGGCACCGCGTCATCGCTCCCGACCACCTCGGCTGCGGCCTCTCCGACCTCCCGTCCCCCGGTTATCACCACCGCCTCGCCGAGCGCGTCGACGACCTCGCCGAACTCCTCGACATGACCGTGCCCGGCGAGCCTGTCGACCTGGTCGCCCACGACTGGGGCGGCATGATCGCCCTGGCCTGGGCCGTGAGGAACCCCGGCCGCGTGCGCAGGCTAGTCCTCATGAACACCGCCGGGTTCGGCCTGCCCCCCGGCGCCTCCATCCCCGCCTCCCTCCGCCTCGCCAGGACTCCCCTCCTCGGCTCATGGCTTGTCAGGGGGCTCAACCTGTTCGTCAAGGGCGCCATCAGGCACGGCGTCACCAGGCCGCTGGGCGAGGGGGCCGCCCGGGGTTTCCTCGCGCCATACGGTTCGTGGGACGAACGCGCGGCGATCCACGGCTTCGTCCTCGACATCCCCCTGTCCGAAGGACATCCTTCCTGGAATCTCGTCAGGCATGTCTCCGAGGCCCTGCCCTGCCTGGCGTCGAAGCCCATGCTGCTGCTCTGGGGCCTTCGTGACTTCGTCTTCACCCCGCCGTTCCTCGAGCACTGGCGCAAAGCCTGGCCGGGGGCCCAGGCGCATGTCCTTGACGGGGCGGGACACTGGCTCATGGAAGATGAGCCGCTAGAATGTTCTCGACGGATCGAGGCCTTCCTTACGCCCTGAGGATGGGACCATTTCCAAGCTGATCCCCCTCCTTCTCGAGGAGGCCGTGAGCGACCGCCCCCGGGCTGTTGCCATCATGGCCCCTTCCCGGCGCAAAGCCGGGCAGTCATGGACATTTGAGCGGCTCGCCGAGGCCTCCGACCGGCTCGCGGTGGCGATGCTGACGATGGGCATCGGGCCCGGCTGCCGCGTCGCCATGATGGCGCCCCCCTCGCCAACCCTCTTCGCCGCCCTTTTCGGGCTGTTCAGGATCGGGGCCGTGGCGGTGATGGTCGACCCGGGCATGGGACTGGCCGGGCTCAGGAAGTGCCTTGGCGAGGCCGACTGCCACGCGTTCATCGGGTCTCCCAAGGCCATCATCGCCCGCTGGGCCCTTGGACTCTGCCCAAGGGCGCGCGTCGTCGCCAGCCTCGGCGCCGGCTGGGTGCCCGGGTGCCAGGCGCTCCGCGAGGCCGCCGCGGGCGGGTCCCCTTCGCACCCGGCGGGCCCCGGCGACACGGCCGCCATCCTCTACACAAGCGGATCCACCGGCCCGGCCAAGGGAGCCGTCTACTCCGCCGGCAACCTCGCCGCGCAGGTTTCGGCGCTCGGATCGATGCTTGACATCGCCCCGGGGGAAACCGACCTCTCGACTTTCCCGCTTTTCGGCCTCTACGCCCCCGTCCTCAGGATGACCGCTGTCATTCCGCCCATGGACTTCACCCGCCCCGCCTCGGTCGATGCCGGCATGCTGCTCGATTTGGCGGCCCGCCACCGGGTGGACAACCTGTTCGCGTCGCCGGCGGTGCTGGCCCGCCTCGCCGCGGGCGCGGAATCACGCGGAGGACTGTCAGGACTCAAGCGCCTCGTTTCCGCCGGGGCGCCGGTGCCCTGGACGCTGGTGCGGCGCGTCAGGCCGCTTCTGCGGCCCGACGCCCGGTTGCACACCCCCTACGGCATGACCGAAGCGCTGCCGGTGGCATGCGCATCCGACCGGGAAATCCTTGGCGAAGCCTTGGAAGTCACGCGCGCAGGCCGCGGCATCTGCCTGGGTCGGCCCGCCCCCGGCACGCGGGTGATGATCCTTCCGGAAGGGGGAGCCACGGGCATGGATTCTCAACAAGCGCTGGCCCATGGCGGCCGGGGCGAAATCGCGGTGGCCGGCCCCCAGGTCACCCGGGCTTACTGGAACCGCCCCGAGGCCGATGAGCGTCACAAGATCATCCTCAATGGAGAGGTGGTGCACCGGACCGGCGACCTCGGTTGGCTCGATGAGCGCGGAATGCTTTGGTATCTCGGCAGGCAGGCCCATGTGGTGAGCGTGGCGGGATGGGCGATTCCAGCGGATGCCACGGAGGCGATGTTCCTTGACTTGCCGGGAGTGGCCCGCGCGGCTTTCGTGGCCTGCGGGAAGGGTCGCGCGGCGCTCGTGTTGGAACCAGCGCCCGGGGCGCCCGACACGATGGTCGCCATGGCGCTGGAACGCGCCACCAAGGTGGGGTTGCCCATCTCCAGCGTCATGGTTCACCCGCGATTTCCTGTGGACCGCAGGCACAACAGCAAGATCGAGCGGGAAACCCTCGCGGCCTGGGCGGCAGCGAAACTCTGATGCTTCAGCCCTCTTCCACAGCCAATCCATGAGTTGACGCCCGACACCTGCCTCGTGCCAGGGCGGCTCCATTGTTTGATTTGGTTAGAAACACAATTTCTTCAAATCACTTCCGAATCATGCAAGTTCGCCGTCAACCCAATCGTCGATTTGCTGATTGCGAAAAATCAAGAAACATTTCTGAAAATCAAAAGAGCCCCGAACGGAGGTGCGAAGCACCGGAGTGAGCGGGTGAACTTCATTACACCCCACTCACTCCGCCTCCGGCTCCGCTGGGGGCTTTTCCAGTTTTTGGATTTGGATCCTTTTTTGCAACTTATCGAAATGAAGCCCGCTCAAGGCAATCCAGGTCGACCGCAAAATCGGCACGATTGACGAAATCAGCATGAAGGCCACGACCATGATTGCCGATAAACCCGGTAACGGAAGGTGGAGCCGCACTGTCGGCACAACAAGCCGATTCCCACCGCTTCCTACCCGGAGAACTCCACATGTACCGCTCGATCCGCGCCATCTGGTTGAGCGCCGCCCTGGCCGCTCTCGGCGGTGGGCAGGTGCTCATGGCCCAGTCTGTGATCCCGGCCGCCTCCGCCGAGCGCTTTGTTTCACTTGAACTCGACGGTGGCAAGCCAACCAGGTGCCGGGTTTTGAAAACCTGGAACGATGCCGATGGGCATCGCTGCCTGCAAGTTCAGGCGATTTTCACCGGTCAACGCATGACGGTGGTGCAGAAATACCAACAAGGCAACCTTTCAGAAGTTCAGGTTTACCAGTGGGGCTCTTCAAGGGTTTCTCCTCCCGGCGCCCCAGTTCCCACCCCGGCGTCCGAAATCCAGCAAACTTCGAATTCCGCACCCCCCGCCCAACTTCCCCCTGTGGACGATCAGGCTTCCTCCGCCAAGGGTTCTGATGGGAATGGCACCAAGGGCGCGACTTCCAAGGGAGCAGGTGATCCCGGCACAAAGGGCGCAGGCAATTCAGGCAAGGGCGCGACCTCCAAGGGCGCCGGTGATCCCGGCACCAAGGGCGCGGGCGATGCCAGCAAGGGCGCGACCTCCAAGGGCGCAGGTGATCCCGGCACCAAGGGCGCGACCTCCAAGGGCGCCGGAGACCCAGGCACCAAGGGCGCAGGCGATGCCGGCAAGGGCGCGACTTCCAAGGGCGCCGGAGACCCAGGCACCAAGGGCGCGGGCGATCCAGGCAAGGGCGCGACTTCCAAGGGCGCCGGCGATCCCGGCACCAAGGGCGCGGGCGATCCCGGCAAGGGCGCAACCTCCAAAGGCGCCGGTGATCCCGGCACCAAGGGCGCGGGCGATGCCGGCAAGGGCGCGACCTCAAAAGGCGCCGGAGACCCAGGCACCAAAGGCGCAACTTCCAAGGGCGCCGGCGATCCCGGCACCAAGGGCGCGGGCGATCCCGGCAAGGGTGCAACCTCCAAGGGCGCCGGTGATCCCGGCACCAAGGGCGCGGGCGATGCCGGCAAGGGCGCGACCTCCAAGGGCGCCGGTGATCCCGGCACCAAGGGCGCCGGCGATGCCGGCA